>Ga0315289_10003833_pt1 | contig 22631 bp, 21 predicted proteins | sample YL17G11_40_MG_FD_203452 | JGI IMG/M metagenome (GOLD analysis project Ga0315289, IMG submission 203452) | Sediment microbial communities from Yellowstone Lake, YNP, Wyoming, USA - YL17G11_40 | ecosystem: Environmental > Aquatic > Freshwater > Lake > Sediment | place: USA: Wyoming | collected... | reverse complement strand
CAGGCTCTTATCGGATCCGGTTATCCTCTTCAGAGGAAAAGACTCGTAGAATCGAGTCGAATAAAACGTGTCTACACGCGACCTTCTATTAACGAAGAAAAACTAAAAAAACGGTTCTCCGCGGGCGAGGCCCGCCTTCGGCTCACTGTCCGGCTTAGAACCTTCTCGGTGGCCTGTGCTTGGCGAAGCACTCCTGGCAGTAGACCGGGCGGCCCTCTGTCGGCACGAAAGGAACTTCACATTCCTTGCCGCAGTCAGAGCAGATCACCTTATGCATCTCGCGTGGACCACTGTCGAAGCTGCGCCTCTCTCTATAACCCATTCGTTTCACTCCTTTGATTTTGTATAACGGTCACCTAAAAAGCTCCCATTATACTGGGTAGGGCGATGTATTCCCTTCCTTTAAAGATATATATTTGTGTACGTGGTTAGCTCCAGAAGAGGACCGAATCAGCTTCTTTTTATCCAGAACAATGCGACTCTCAAAGAGGAGGCGGAAACCCGCCCCATTTCAAAAGCAGCTAAACGCATACTGTTGCCTTTATGCTCCGATGCACGGCGCGAGGTAGTAGACCAGCCTCCCCTTAGGAAGCTCGAAGCCCATCCTTAACGGCAGATCCGTGGAGAGCTCCAGGGCGGTCACCTCGCTCGACACGACGGCCGCGTCGACTATCTTGTTCAGGTAGCTGAGGGTGAAGGTGGCGCCGCCGTCCTCCCCGGCTTTGAGCTCCAGGAGCTCGTCGCTCCCCCTCTCCCAGTCGCTGAAAACGCTGCCCATGTCCCCTACCGCGCTCATCTTAAGCACGTCTCCGGCGACCTCGATCTTCACGTTCTCACCGACGAGGTCGGCGTCCCTGATTGCCTCCCTGAGGCTCTGGGTGAGGATCCGGGCCGAGGACCTGAAGAGTATCTTCGGCTGGGGGACCTCCTCGTCGAGGGGCTCCAGGACGGGCATCGTGAACCTGCGGGTGTGACCCTCCCGGCTGCACTGGATGGCGAGGCACGCCCGCTCCTCGTCCAGGCTTATCTTCACCCTCTCATCTTTTTCAACGCGGTCAAGGAACTTTAGGAACTCGCCGATCCTGAGGGACAGCCTCGGCTTCCCCTCGCAGACGTATCTGTCGAAGAACTCCCGGGGCAGCTCGAAGTCGACCATGGCGATGTGGCTCGAATCCATGGCGAGGAGCTTGATCTTCTCCCCATCGATGTCGAAGCACCCCTCCTCGACGACGGCGGCGAGGGCCCTCACCAGGTTCCGGAACGGCTCTATGCCTGAGACCTCAACCTCGAACAACGGCAACCCGCTCCGTGAATCTATCACAGATTTTCAACTTAACTTCTTTGTACGTATTTAGCTCTTGGTCCATTCTCGGGTCAGGGCTTCACTCAAGGTTTGGGATAGGTTGCGGCCTTGCTGTTTCCAGGTGGCCAGCACGGTCATCACCGTCTCTTAGATCATGGTGCCCTTACCGTTCCTGAAGCAACCAATGATCCGAGCCTCTTCACTGCGTGTCTTGTCTCCTCGGGAAAGCTCTTCATCAGGCTCTCTATTAACTGGCTGGCGATGTGCTGCTTGAACTCGGACTCGTCCATGGCTGGGCTGTAGATCCAGTGGTAGCCGCCCTTCCCCGTCCTCTCCTCTCCCTTGAGGACGCCGGCCTCCCTCATGGATTCGAGGAAGTTGATTACGCTGGCGCGGCTGATGGTGTTAGGCTTGAGCTCGGCGTTGACTCGGTCCCATACGGCTTTGGAGCCGAGGCCCTCGGGGCTGGCCCAGATGGCTCCGAGGGCAAGCTCCTGGTAGTCCTTGAGGACGGCTCGTAGGCCGGATTCGGCGGTGTCGTACTCTATGTTTCCGTTCATCGTATTAGGACTCGAATCGAGTTTTATATTTAAATATTTTTGTATGCATCGAGGGGGGACTTGATAGAAAGTACTTGGAAAGTTACTTGAGGATTCCGAATAACCCTTGAAATCCAGTCTTGACTGGACCTTTACTTATAAGGGGTTGAATACTTTCAAAATCCGGAAGGCGGTTAATCGGAATCCTCTATTATTTAGAGTAAGAGGTTCGTGCGCGCTTTTTTCTCGGCCTGCCTGGGTCGCGCGCGCGAATATTTTTGAAGAAAATATTTACACAATTGTTTGTCGAACTTTCAACTGGCCAATTTTAAATTTAATTAACTCAACAAAGTTATCTGTAGTAGAAAGTTGTCGTATTTCGTCTTGTTTTATCACTATTAAATATCTACCCTCTCTTAATGCGTCCCTTACTATAATATGCGAATTTCCGAATAAATCCGGGTTTCCGGTTATTCCATTTAATGCGATGAAAAATCCATGAGAGCTGTTAGTATCTAACATTTTTCTATCAAACCAACTAACTTCAATAGAGCCCACGGGATGAGACCAATTTTTGCATTCAGCAATACAATAATTCGGTAAGAATTTTAATCCATTAGGATGGTTGTCGTTATAAAAAGAAATATCAATTTCTTCTGTTTCCGTGGTATTTTTAGTCCTTTTATCAAGAATTTCTATTCCTGGGACTCTTCCCAAGATATAACAAGATAAATCCTCAAGAGCTTGGCCTCTAATTGCATTCGAATTTAATAAAGTATTACATATTGCCAAATATTCGGAAATTCGATTAGCCGAATATTTAGGCATGTAATCCACCAGTATTAAGTTAATTCACGAATAAGATTCGCCAATGCTTTTTGTTTAAGGGCATATAAAAATTTCTTACCGTCTAAAAACAGAACATATGGATTTTTCTGAACCGATAATACTAAATCATTATTTTCTTTAGAAAAATTTAAAATAATACCCGTTTTAGTGTTTGAATTATTTAAAATATTAGCGAAATTATTTAATATTTTATTTGCACCTATTTTAAATGCATTTAATTTAATGTCAACTAAAATGGGATTTTCAATTCTATGATTTAAATCGTTTACCCAAATTATAAAGTCAGATTGATAATCTTTATTGTCATCAATATTATAACGATAAGGGGAAAGTTCTAGTTGTTTGAATACATTTTCTATAAATAAAATCAATTCCTTATAGTTACTTTCTTTAATAATAGAATCTAACTCATTTATATCATAATCAACGCCTATACCTTTAATTGGTTTTTCTTTAATTTTTAATGAAATATTATTATATGACGAGAATAACCAATTATTTGCTGTACCTACATCGATTTTATTTTTAATAAATAATTTTTTTATTAAATTTTTACTCATTAATTCTAACTTTTTAAATTGAGTAGAATTTACTATCGTTTCAGGAAATTTCATATACATATAGAATAAGAGTTCATCGAATGATAAATCATTTAATTTTTCTTTAGATTCAATTAACTTTTTCAAATCAACATCTAAATTAGATGCTAATAATTCTCTTACTGCCTCTTCTCCTATATTAGTTAATGTATAAAATCCCTTCTCATCTTTTTCTATTAAATCATAATCTTCTAAAAATTTAATATTTTCTTCAATTTCATAAGAAACTGCACCTAAATTAAAATTCGAAAAAATAACTTCATTTTTAGCCGTTTCTTCTTCATAGTATTTTATTATCTTATTAAGATGTAAGATGTCTATCTTTGTATTTTTTTGACTGTCTGGAATTGAAAGTAATAACAGGGTTAATTTTCTTTCAGGAGTTTCTAAACCGAAATCGTTTATTAAAGCCATTAATTTTAAATCTTAATCGCTTATATATTAAATTATATGCCTAATTCGATTCGAATTAAAGAAAGAGAACGTGATGAAAATCTTGGGATAATTAAAAAGGAAATTAAATTTTCTTATTTAGACAGTATAATTACTCCTAATAAAAGTATCTCTCCACATTATAAAGATTGGATAAAAACCGATTCTGATAAATTAAATATTTCTGAAGTGAATGAAGTAAGTTGTAGAATCGATTCTGATAAAATAAATTTATTTGATGTAAGTGGTTCTTCGTTAATTAAAGATATCAGAAGAAGATATATTCCAAATAAAGTAAATTTATTAATTCCTCATTTACGAATTCAAAATGACTTAACTCAAAATCAAGTTAACTCATTATCTCAATTTATTTATGTAGCTAGTGATTCTACAATAATATTACCTACAATAGATTTTTCTTATCTTAAAGAATACAAAGATGAAAAGATGAGGACAAAAATATTTTCTGAAAGAAGAGTGGAAAGATATTTAAATTTAATTAAAGTAATTATACAAAATATTAATGCCGTAGGTAATGGAAAACCTTACATCGGTACTATACCTTTAATGTCTATTAAATATATTCGACCATTATTAAAATTATATCAGGATGAGGGAATTAATTCATTTATTATTGATGCAGGTACAGCAGACATTCTTGGTACAAATCTATTTGAATTTAGAACTATTTTATTGGAGATAAATAATTCTATTATTCCTTTAAATGAGTCTTTAATATATGCCAGCAATTTAGGATTTAGCCTATATAAAAAAAACTGGACACTAGCTGATGACTTTTTATCTCTATTCATCTATGTCGATATATTAGGTGGAACTTTCAAAAATAGAGGATTTTCAATAACAAATAAAAATTATATTCCTAAAGCAAAAAGCTTCTCACGCTCAGAATATATATATAACATTACAAATTATAAGGACGCAGAAAATAATTTAAATATACCAAATTTGAATAGGATTAAATTAAAAGATTTTAATGAGAAAGAACAGGTAAACGAAACACAAAATCTTAAAACTTTAATTGGCGAAACAAATCTTAAAAATTACCTACTACAAAAACGCCCAATTTTACAAGAACAAATTACTTTTAAGAAAATATCCGAATTCTCGGAGAAAGTGAAAATAAAAACTTAATTTTTATCACTTAAATATAAGTGATCGCGCGCTCGCCCTTTATCCTCGACGACACCGTCAACAAGAAGACTGGTCTCCACATGGAGGATGCCGGATACCATTATGACAGCTCTGAGGGCAGGGCCGTCTGGGGCCACGATCTGGTCACTACTCAGTACGTTAATGGTGATGTCGAATACCCCGCGCATCTAGACCTCTACGTCAAGAAGGAGACATGCCTCAAGGATGGACGCGCCTTCAAGACGAAGATCCAGCTTGCCTGCGAGCAGATAGGAGCCTTCACGCCTCCGGCGGACACGAGGACGACGGTGGTATTCGACAGCTGGTTCTTCTGTCATCAGATCGTTGAAGCTGCGAGGGCTAGGGAGTGGGACTGGGTCACCCAGGCCGAGTCCAACCGGATAGTCCACCATGAGGAGCAGAGGATGAACGTGACCCAGCTGGCTGAGGCACTCTCAGAGAAGAGATTCAGGACGGTGAAGGTTAAGGGTGAAGCCTTCAATCTATACGGCATTGAAGTGTGGATGCCTAAGGCGGGAAAAATAAAGCTGGTTGTCTCTAAGGGGGAGGACGGCTTCCACTTCTACGTGACCAACAGGCTTGACTGGTCGGATAGGCAGGTGATTGAAGCCTACAAGGTGAGGCACACCATAGACGATTTCTATCGCGACGTGAAACAGAGCCTGGGGTTAGGGGAGTATCGGATGCGGAAGGGCCGAGGAGCCATTACACACTGGCACCTGGTCTTCACCGCCTATACTCTCCTGACCCTCCTACGTCAATCCATGAGGAGAACCTCAAATCGCTTGGGAAAGTGCCTCACCACGCTGGGCGACGTCTGCCGCTGGGTGAAGCGTCAATGCCTCAGGAGGCTGGTGGACTGGCTCTACGAGAAGTTTAGGCGCCGAAACAAGCCTGAAACCATCTACCGCAAACTAAAAATATAAAAACGCAAAACTTCAGTTATAAAATAAAACAGATTACATTAATATGGAATCGTCATCTTTAGTAATTAAAACATAGAAGGTGGCTGACATGCTTCCAACACCGGACAAAAAGGAACCACTGGAGCCGATTCACTTTTCAGTTGGTGCCGGTCTTGTTCACCGGCTTGGACGGGAGTCTGTTTCTGATCAGGTTCTCTCAGTTGTTGAACTGGTCAAGAACTCCTATGATGATGACGCTGAACATGTTGTTATCACCTTAAGGAACCTGAGAACTGGCATCCCTTCCATTACGGTTGAGGATGACGGAAATGGCATGGCTTCTGACCAGCTGACCTCACGCTGGATGAGGATAGCGACAGCCATCAAGGTCAGGGAACCTAGAAGCCCAATATTTAAAAGGAAAAGACTTGGCCAGAAGGGTGTTGGTCGTTTTTCCGTTGAGAACCTTTCAAGTAAAACAGTCCTGACATCATACCCAAGAGGTACGGACGAGGGTTATGAAATTGAATTTGACTGGGATACTTACCATCAGGACCTTGATATATCCAAGGTTCCCAACAACTATTCCAGATTCAAAAAGGACACTAAAATCAACGGACTGAAGATCCAGCTTCAGAATCTGCGTCATCGATGGCCGGAAAATGACGTAAAAAGACTGCTCTCTTTCGTGCAGGCCATGATACCGCCGGCGGAGAGTGTTTCAAAATTCAGTATTCGTGTAGATACGGATGAATTTGAACAGTTGAAGGGCACGGTGGACAGCAGTTTCCTTGGAAAAGCAGTGTTCGTATTCGATGCTTCTCTTACAAAGACAGGTGAAATGAACTTCAAGCTGGATGCACCTTCGAAAGGGATAACACGAGAAAGAAAGGCAAAACTGGAAGATTTCACCTGTGGTCCAATTGATTTCAAGCTGTATTTCTATTATCGTAGCAAATCAAAGATGGCAACTTATGGAGTTAAGGTAGATAATCTCGACGACCTCACTTCAATTCTAGATGACTATGGCGGAATTAGGATCTACAGGGATGATATCCGCCTGAGCGGGTTTGGAAATCCTGATGATGACTGGACTGGTCTGGATGCGATGTCAAGAAATGATCCTTCCGTTGTCCCAAGCAGAAACCAGATAATCGGAGTGATTAAAATCACAAGCAGCGAAAATCCCGATATCACGGAAACGACAACGAGAGAAAATCTGATCCGCAACCAGTCCTTCCAGGACATGTTCAAGTTTGTTCTTGATTCCATAGCGGTTTTTGCTGCGCTGAGAGGGGATATTGAGAAGAAAAGACAACCAGCTCCGGCTCAGGGCAACACAGCAGTCCAGAAAGCGAGACAGAATATCCAGCAGAATATAAACAGAAAGGAACTTCTTGATTTTTCCGACAGGTATCCTCAGGTATTCTACAGAAAGCTTGAAGAGGAAATCAACCTCTGCTACACAACTTCATTGCCGAACGCCGCACTTGTTCTGTCGAGAAAACTTGTAGAGAATCTTCTGTATGAGATACTTGAAAGAAAATTCCCCAAAGAAATAGAGCTGCGCTACATTGTGACCCAAGGCCGCTCACAGGACTTCAGTGTTCTCATAAACAACTTGGAAACCAAGATAAATGATTTCAACAGGGAACAGCAGGATCTAATTAAAGATCTTTTGCTGCGCATAAAACCCTTCAAGAAGGAAGCCAACTCAACATCTCATCAGGTTATGGAGTATCTTGATTTTCTGGACGACCTTGACAAACTCAAGGTACCCGAGATTGTGGAAATAGAACTTCAGCTGATAAGAAAAATTGAAGCAGGTGAAAAAAAGTAAACCAGCCTCATGATTCTGTGAAGGATGTAAAGAAGCCGAATTTATGCCTGATGTTCTGACCAAGGAACAGAGAAGTTACAACATGTCACGTATACGTGGAAAGAACACTCAGGCTGAACTGAATTTACGCAGGCTTCTGCGTCTGAAAGGATTAACAGGCTACAGGCTTCATTACAAGCTTCCGGGAAAACCTGATATCGTTTTCACCCGGAAAAAAGTCGCCATTTTCATAGATGGCTGCTTTTGGCACAAATGCCCTCTTCATTTCACGGAACCCCAGACAAACAGGGTATTCTGGATGAAGAAAATCAACGTTAATGTAAGAAGGGATGTGGAAACAAACAGGAAACTTGTAAAGGATGGGTGGACTGTTTTGAGATTCTGGGAGTATGAGACAAAGGAAACACCCGATGAGGCTGTCTGAGTGAGTTTTTCATCCCCGAACTTGACTCGCGCAATTTCGATCTCCCCCTTCATCTCCTTAGGAAGATAGATTCGACTTTGGGACATTTTTTCCCTCTTTGGACAAATTGCTATTTTAATCTAAAAAATCCTTTTAAAATTGAAAATTTCGTAGCTTTTCACACTATCCTCTAAAATATACAATATTTATGTCTTAAAATCTAAAAAATACTCAAATAAATCGTGACAGCCAGAATAACGAAATTATCAGCGTGATTTTTTCCCTGTTCGGAAAAATTAACTATAATGTATCAAAATTTTGGTATTGAGGAGATTCCATATTTGCATGAGCATGCATGCGAGTGCATGATAACGGAATATTTTATTCACAATTTTTGTTCGTTTTTTACTCATTTCATCGAATAATAATATTCAAATCAGCCGCACGAAGTTTTCGTTAAATTACTCCGTCTCGCTTCCAATGTCGCATTTTAGGGTCCAAAACATCCTCAAAAAACGTTTCAAAAGACAGAACGTTTGCGCAGGCCCGATACCTATCGGTATTTGTTTTCATACTTACGGGAACGACAAGGTATATCCGGTTTGAGGCCATCTCGCCGAGTTGATTCTGAGTAATTGATTTGTCTATTGTAGCGAGATAAAACCCGAGGCCCCGGGTACCCTCTGTCACTATTTGCCGCCAGCGCTCCCTCAACGTCCTCTTAACGGTGAAAATGATGCAATCAACCGGAAACTTTTGATAGTATTCAATGCTCGGGAGAAGAAAATCAGGTTGACCGTTGATCACCTGCTGCTCACTGAAAGGGTAATCTAGCCGTTTGAAGAGGTCCTTAATTATATACTGAAACGCTAGTCCAGCTCGAACTCTCCGAGACTGGCTCAGTGAAAGGAAAAATTTGTCAAGTTCGTCAAAATCCTCGGTAAGGAAGCGAGCTTGAGATAATGTTACATCTGCGTCACCGAACCTTTCGATATACTCTTTTATTCCCTTCCGCCAAGCTTCTTTCTGCGCTTCAAGAAATAGGTCGTAAACTTTGAGTTCGGAGTTGGTTACGTATTTACTGAAGCTCTTTTTGATAGTCTCAGCATCCGATATACCACCTAGAGTAATTTCCATCCCTTTTTCAACGACATCATCCGATGACAGCATGTATCGTTTAAAACAGTCGAAAAGGTTACTATTGCGCCCGGTCATTCTTTGTCCTTCCGTAGAATCTGCAAATCAAGTTTAATGGGCATTTGATACATAACGGTTTAGGCTTACAGACCTGTCCAGTTAGGTCGAGAACAGCATAATTAAACCTCTGGAAAAAAATCCCGGGTGTCAACGTATCCGCAAGATCTACGAACCAGCTCTTTCGACGAGTCTCAGCGTTAGTTTCAAACCCGAAAACTCTGCTCCAGAGTCGAACCGTATTAGCATCTATAAGCGGTCTTCTTGATTGTAAGTGAAGTGAAAGCAGTGCAGATGCGGAGTACTGACCTACTCCAGGAAGTCTAACGAGTTCTTCATAGGTGACAGGAACCCCGCCCTTCTCATTAAGCTCGTGAATAAGTTGAAGAATTCGATTAGCTCTTCGCCTCAAACCAAGTGATTTTAATGTATCCAGGATAAGTGCAGGGTCTTCTTTTGATGCGATCTCTATCGTGGGGTAAATACCGGTAAAAAGTTTATAGACCGGTTCAACCTGATCAGCTCGCGTTCTCTGAAGCATAACCTCAGCGATAAGAGCATGAAAAATGTTATCGGTCCTACGCCATGGATAATTCCGGTAGTTTTTTGAGCCCCATTCGGTTACTGTTGAGGCGATTTCACTTGAAAGTTCTTCGCTGACCTCGATTTTTTCATGTCGCCATTTAGACATTCAACCATCGCCTCCGCAATTTTCTCAACGAGTGGGACAACTACCGAGTTCCCGAACTGTTTGTATGCTTGAGTATCCGAGACGGGGATCTTGAACGAATCCGGAAAACCCATCAATCGAGCACATTCCCTCGGCGTCAATCTTCTCGGGTTTTTCCCTTCGCCCTGAGGTATGAGGATCTCGGAGCCGTCTTTATAGTACCTCGCACTCAGCGTTCTTGCTATCCCGTCAAGATCGGCAAGCCCAAAACCGAACCCGTTTCCAAGGCTCCGGTGCTTCTCCTTGTATTTTTGAAGGTAGCTCCAGAGGCGATCCGTCAACGTGTATTTCGGGTCAACATTTTCTTCGAGTATGTCTCCAAGTCGTGGTTTTAGACTCTTAATATCAGGGAACGCAAAGTCACGTTGTTCCTTGAACCCCACAATGAATATCCGCTCTCGGTGCTGGGGTACAAGTTGCTGGGCGTCGATAACTCTATGATAAACAGTGTAACCGAGGTCCTGCTCCAGTGTTTTCATGATTATCTTGAAAGTTGTTCCTCCATCATGTCTCACTATATTTTTGACGTTTTCAAGCATAAAGGTGGCTGGTTTCTTTGCATCAATGATACGGGCAACGTCAAAGAAGAGAGTTCCGCGAGTCTGATCTCTGAATCCGTGAGGCATGTCGAGGCTTTTCAGTTTGGAGACGCCGGATATGGAGAACGGTTGACAGGGAAAACCTGCGAGTAAAATATCGTGGTTTGGAATAATATTCTCATCAATCTTTTTAATGTCGCCGGCGGGCATCTCGTTAAAGTTCTCGAAGTAAGTTTTTTGAGCGTATTTATCGATCTCGGAAGAGAATACGCATTCACCACCCTGTCTACAAAAGGCCAGCCTAGTTCCACCTATTCCTGCAAAAAGGTCTATGAATGTGAAATGAGGCATGGCTTCAAGTAATATTAACATTGGGTCCTTTAATAGCTTAGGCTTCAGTGACAATGCCAGCAACACTGCTTGGGCCTTGAATATGGAACCAAAAAAATGAGCTACATGATTAAACTTCGGACCAACGATAATCATTTGTGACTGAAAAAAACGCATATGTTGTTGGAAATTTATGGATCTTGCGTGAATTCACTGCCTCACCCGTGCTCTGCCGCGCCTGTTTTTCGCACACAGTCACAGCCCACGCCGGGGCTCAAGGTGAGAGTGAAGGGGCTCCTCGAGTCTCTGGTAGTTATGGATGAAGTTCTCCAGCCCTAGGTTATGCCACCTGATCGGGTAGTTGTAGATCCTGCACCATCTCGATTCGAGTAGCATCGAGGTGATACTGTGCAGCCTTCTCATAAGCTATTGAGTTGAAATACTACATAAACCAGATAGAGTGAATAATAAGGTCTATCGTTTGGGTGGCTTGATCTGTGGTACTATTGTGAGCTGAATATTCGCTCGCGCGCGCGAACTTAGATAAATGCCCCGCGAATCATAGGTGCCCTAACTGCGGAAAGATTATAGCACGTAGACACGAAAGAGACCGTGAGCCCACGGTTATCAGGCAACAACCCCAGTGGGACGAGAACGGACACCTTCACTTCACCCGAATTGAAGAGCCAAACCCGTTCTACGGCTCGAATCCGCTGGAATTAAGCTTCTATGGCGGGGTGTGTGAAAGGTGCTGGCTCGATGGATTCGGAGAACATGGTGAGTTTGGGAGGTTTGTAAAAATACAAATAGACGTCGATGAAGAGCGATACAAACAAAACAAAGACAAAAAAAATACTATGGATTAACGGAAAAATACGACTCGTGAAAGACATCGTGGAGGGAGCGGAGTCTTGACCGCCGAGGAGAGAGATGTTCGCGCGCGCGAAACCTTTGACATATTTTCACGCACGCAGAATCAGTAAAACATCTTATATTTTCATATTACATTACATAATATTAATGTCTGGAAGCGAGAATAGTTTTGAAAACAAAATTCATTTAAATTTTGAGGGTCCCCCAAGAGAGTCAATTTTCCATAAAATTAATGATTTTTGTCTTTCAGAGAAATCTTTTAATGAAGTGGAAAAAAGATTTGAAGAAAATATCGATCATCTATTAAAACTTGATAACGATAGAGCCCTTGCACTTGTTGGATCGATTATTGTTGAAAATCATGTTGATGAGTTAATCTCTTCCCTTGCTCCTGGTTATAAAAACCTTATTGAAAATAAAGACTATACTTTTTCTTTAAAAATCGAATTAGCTAAATCTCTTAGGATATGCCCAATTAGATTTTTTACCTACGCTGACAATATTCGGGCTATTCGAAATCAATTTGCACATAATTTAAAAATTGAGAGCTTCTCTGATATTCCTAAAGAATATCTTCGTAAGATGCATGAACATGTAGGAGAGGCATGTGAAGTAACAATTAGTAGAGATGAACCAGATAGAGAAGTTTTTGCCAAAATGGTGCTCTATTTAATTTTGATATTATATGTTTATAGTGAACATGTAAAAAAATTAAATAATTGTATTCGAGATACTGATTTTTACAAATATTTATCCTTATACTGTGAAGGCTTATTAACAAAAAACTGAAGAACATTTGCGCGCGCGGTCGATACACCGCGAGGCCTGACAAGATCGCGTTACTAAGAGTGATCGGTAATCTGATCGGGTCGATTGGGGACGTCCTCAGGGACGTTGAGCTGGAGGACATCGAGAAGAGGATCAAAGAGCTCGAGGAGGACCGGGGAGGAGGGAAAAGAGACTTGAGTAAACCGCTGGAGCCCAAGGAACCTATTCCACCTGAACAGCTCACCGGCGTTTCTTCTTCCTGTCCGAGCCGGAGCCGACGTAGAATTCATGAAGGTAGGTCTTGGGGTCGACGTCGACGCCGGCCTTCCCGCCGAGGGTATCGACCCCATCCTTCCTGCTGGCGTAGAGGCCGTGGAGGTAGGTCCCCTGAGTCGAGGCCCGTCGCGGGAAACGGGTTCCTGTTGCCCATGTAGACGTTGTGCAGGGCGGTTCTGGGGTTGAAGCCGAAGCCCTTGAGCTTCTTGTGGGGCTAAATATAGGTTAAGTTAGATTCAGAATTTGATTTCAGTCTATGCCCCGGGGCATAAATTTACATTTAATTCTGAATGTAATTTCATATAATATGTCTCTAGGTGGGACCACGTGTGGGTAAAAAACAAGTAAAAAAAGGGGTTTTATGTATGAAATTGTTTAGTTTATATCTTTTTTTCAGAATGACCTCAAAAACGGGCTCATCCACGTTTAGACATCTCTCTTTTGCTTCGCGCGCGCGTTCGTCGTGATTCACGAACTGGGTCACTTCGGTGTGCTTAATCACCAGAATCAGTTTCATAGTAGAATGTTGAAGCTGCTTTTGCGCGCGCGAAGTGTTTTATATTAAAATAAAAAAGTATATTTGAGGATTTGAAATGGGTTTCTTAGATCATAAAGGTGGAGCAGATTATCCATACAGCAAGGAAGACGTGTGGAAGGCTCTCCTGGAAGCGGTGCCTATAATAAAGGGGATGAAGGTGGACAATATCGACGAGTTAAGCAGCAGAATCATGGTGAAGACGGGGATTAGTTTAATGACAATGGGAGAGAATATTCCTATTACCGTCACCGAAATCTCTTCAGGTCGCACAAGAATCGATGTGACATCAACCTCGAAAATAGGTATCTTAGGCGGAGGGCTCTTTGACTTCGGCAAGAGCAGAGCCAATATCGAGAAAATTCTAAACGAAACCTCGAAGATCCTAAGCAAGAAACCCGCCACGCCGACGAAGACTGAGGTAAAGTCAGAGAGAGATGCAAAAGAACGATTAGGTAAGCTGAAGGCTCTCTTAGTTGGCGGTTTGATCACTGAAGAAGACTACGAGAAGAGGAAGGCAGAGATTCTCTCTCAAATTTAATCTCTCCACTTTTTTACGAGAGCGCGCGCGTAGTTTCTATAATGGAACAGAATGATGACTTTTTTGAAAAGCTGAAAACTATAGAGGATTTTGAAAAACCTTGAATAGCCCAACTTTAACGTGTCTTTACTTATAAGGGGTTAAATACCTTAGAAGCATCGGAGCAGGTTAATCCAAATCCTCTATAACTAAAGAAAAAACAAAAAACGAATATAAAGACGATTTAGAAGCAATTATAGGTGGAATTATATTCAATTTTTGTCTAATAGATAACGCGCGCGCTCTTGGGAAAGAAATTAAGAAAACCTTAAAATCGGTTCTCACTTTTTCTATAATTAGTTGGCGTGAACAGGTAGAAAAGATGGACGCAATTGGGATTATAGGGATAATTATAGGTATCTTAGGCATCGTTGGTGGATATTTTTTTTATATAAGGCATAATGAAGAGCTTAAAATTTTGAAAGAGAATGCTGCAGTTATTAATAGTTGGATAGACGCAGGCTATAGAATAGAAGATGATTCTCAAAGAGCAGGAGAAAAAAGAGGTAAAATTATTAAAACTCCAGATGGTAAATATGCTGTTATGTGGGAAATATCTATAAAGGAAAATATTAATATAAGTGGCGCAGCAACTACATCTAAAAAATGAATTTTTTTTATGATAGACTCAGACATTCATGAGCTCGCGCGCGACTTGTTTTTAGCAATTGGAAAAGCCAAAACAGTTAGAAAGAGTTCCCTGTTCTTGTCTTTCGGATTGTGAAAGATAAAACTGAAGGTCGTTTCCTTTGATAGCCTCTTATTCCTTAATTCAAAAGGTCTTTTGTAGCTTTCATGTTCGGCAATCGTTTCGCTTATTATACTGAGCATTTTGGTGAGATTTTCGCCTTTGTAGAAAAGCAAGATAGCAGTTTTTGTATCTCTCCAACTCAAATAGCTTAATATCTGGTCGATAGTTTTTAAAAATGATTTCCTGCCTTTCCAAAATTTACATTCGGCAATAAAAGCGTTTTTGTCTTCGACTCTCAACAGAATATCGGTCTTTCCTTCATTATTGAAGGTCTCGCCTGTAGCTTGTCCTTTGAAATGACTGTTGAGAATAATCAAGAAAAAATCGCGTATTTCGTCCTCATGTAATTTTGAAAACGTCTGAGGGCTTCTTTCCATTGCCACAGACATATGAGAGATAGTTTCTAGAATCTTCTCATAATCAGCTTGGTCGATAGTCGGCTCGGGTTCAAAACGTTCATGCGGTGACTCTGGTTTTGTTATGTTAATTACCTCGGATTTGAGAGGGATAGGGTATGTTTTAGGAAGATTGTTATCTTCTTGGAATGGAATTCCTAATGACTTGGCAAAGCCCAAGTCCTGAAGTATTTGGTTTTTTCGCTCTGACAAAAATAACTTTGCCTTTTCTGTAACCCACAAACTATGCGTAAGTATATCTTTATTTATAGATTTGAGAAATTGTTTGATTTTTTCTATGTCTTGGTTGAAAACATTTTTTATTGTATTTGCATTTCGGTCACTAACTTCATACGATAGTTCAAGTATCCTATTTTGATGTTGAATATTGCCTTGCGGAAAATCTGATATATTTTCTGATGGCGTGCAATTAAATAAATGAGAATTTCCTCCAAACGGTATTGAAATTGTGACTTTCAATTTCCCCGTAAGCATGGTTGGATGTTGCGCGGTTGGTTTTTCATGGCCGTTTAGTCGAATTTCTTCTTGACGCATTGTAGTATCTGCTTCATGCAAAACAGGTACTGATAAAGTGTATTTTGTTAGAAGATAGCTTATGTAGTCATCTTCACTTACGCTTAAGATATAGTTAATGTCAGTAGATTCAATTTCTCTCTTAAGATTGATTTTCCACCGTTCAAGGTATTCTATTACTGGTTCTTTTGAAAAGAGAAGAGACATTTGTTTTCATCCACAGTATTTATGGCAAACTATTCAACTACTGAGGCTGACTCACTATTTTTCTTTTGAGGTTGGCTGTGTTAGCTTCTGTGTGCAATATTCTCGCGCGCGCCACGTGTAGGAAAAAACAAGTAAAAAAAGGGTTTTCTATTTGAAATTGTTTAGTTTATATCAATTTTTTCAGAACGACCTCAAAACGATTTCACCCACGTTAAGGCACCTCCTTTTTTGCTCTGGCGCGCCGCGCGCGACTCCACTCTTCCCTGGTATGTGTACTTGCCTTTGCTGAAAACCTCGAATAAGTGAACGGATACGCCGTTTCTCTGTGAGTCGTTCAGAGTTCGGTTCTGAGTTCCTTCTAATCTCTGGTCGCTTCTCTGACCCATGCCGCGCGCGCCGGCTTGTCCCTAAATGATCTCCTACAACCATAGAGATACTCAACGAACAGAGACAACACCCCCCAGACGAAAACAGGAAACACCCAGAAAGCCCAACCAAACCCCCAGCCAGCCCAGCAAGCGCCCACAAACAGAAAACACCACACGGACAAGCCCAGCACCCACTAACCACAGCCCACCCCAACCAGAGACGCGGGCCATCAGACGTTGAAGAACGTCGGCGAGATAGCCTTCTCCGGCCTACCCATGTTCTCCGCCGCCTCCCTGTTCAGCACACAGCACAGCACACTAAGAAGAGCGTACACGGAGGCGTTCAGCAGACCCCTCACCCTGTTCACACTCAGCCCGAACTGGGTCTTCATGAACGCGAACGACGCCTCCACAGCCGGACGCTTACGGTACTCCATCACCTGCTCCACGGGGCCATGGGTCCTGAACCTCCGGTCCACCCGAAGCACACCCTCACCCCGCCTCTGGCTGGCCGTATAAGGGATCACAGCAGCCTCTACCAGGCCCCTCACCCTAGCGCTGCTGTACTGGCTGTCAGCGATCAGGCTTCTGAGCCTCGCATCGGCCTTCCCAAGAACCATCCGGGTCCTCTCGACCAGGGACGGCGCGTGCCTCTTCTCGTTCTCGTTCGCCGGCGCCAGCACGTTGGCCAGCGGCAGGATCCGCCTCGGGTCCACCGACGTGTGGAGCTTGTATCCGAGGCCGAAGCTCCTCCCGCTCCTGCCCACACGCGCGTCCGGGTCCGAGAAGCCGGTTCTGCTATTATCGGGATGTCTGGTGCTCCACGCCTTGATGAAGGAAGCATCTAGGACGACGTCCACCTCCTCCACTCCCGCCCTCCTGAGGAGCAGGACCACCTTCTCCTCTATGATCAGCCGGAGCATCTCGGCCCCGACCCTGCGGGTGAAGCGGCTGAGCACCGACCTTGTGTAGCCCCTCTCGCCGTCGCCTATCAGGCAGAGCCTCCTGATGCGCCGGTCGACGTCCAGGATTCTTGTTAGCTCCCTGAGGCTCCTGATGGCCTTCATACGCATCACGATGAATGCTCTGAGGATTCCGACTGGGCTTCTGGGTGGCCTGCCTGGCCCCGTGGTGTGGTAGCAGCCGAGGAGCTGCTGCTCAGCAATGCTTAAGTCGATGTTTCTGAATAGGGTTTCAAGGGTCTCGTGTTCATCTTGTCCTAAGTGAACTCACCTCCTGTGGTGGGACAGACCATGGGGGACGAGACCCCAACTATCAAGATAAGTTTATTCTCGGCGTACTCGGTGCCCCGATTTGTCCTCTTATCCTGAGAGGGGAATTAATACCATTTAAAACCATTTTAGGGACAAGCCAGCGCGCACTCCAGCTAAGCTCAAAAAGGCATTGGCAGAGAACAAAAAATAAGAAAATGTCTGGGGGCTCCAGAAAGTCTGGAAGCAGGGCGAAGACTGATCTCGCTACGCGCGCGCGTACACGTTCTGCATTGAACCAGTGGAACTGTAGGTGAGAATGTGGTTCCTCAGCATCTCATCTTCAATTAAAAGGGCATCCTTATCGCTGTGGAACCTTATTTTTCGTAGCATGGATATGAGTTTTGACGGAATTCAGATATGCGCGCGCGACGATTTTTGTAGGTAAAATAGTGGTTTTTTTTCATTCAGTTTTTTTCAAAATAGTTTATTGAGTCATTATAGCATTCCGACTATAGCATCCCAATTGATGAGAATGTAGCTAATTATTTCAAAATAGTAACAAAATATAAATAATATTTTTTAACTAAGATTAAGCATATGTTTCATTGTATCTTTAAATCTTATCTTTTTTTCATCTTTTAAATAATTATATATTTTTATTATATTTTCTAATTCAATATTACTTCTTATTTTGTTATAGAATATTTCTTCTTCATTAGATATATTCTTCCTTGAAATGTAATTCATAGGTCCAATCCATATAGACTCTGTAACATAATTTTTTAATTGGTCAAATAATAATTGTGGCTTTTCATCTAAAAATGGCTCTATAGAAACACTTGTTTTATATCCCTTTTGAAACGCCAGTTGTAAAGAATTTATTCGTTCTTGAAAAGATGGAGCGTTTGGTTCCCAAAATTTCAGAAGTTCATCATTATTAGATGTTATAGTAAATCGAAATTGAATCTGATCTTGATATTCTTGGAATTTTTGCATTAGTTCATTAATAACATCGAATGAAGGTTTAGTAGTTACTAATATATCATTACCTACATCAAGAAGTTTTCCAATTACTGTGAAACAAGCATTTTTTACTTCATCTTTATTAGTGATATCATGTGAACTTGGAAACATCACTCTTCCATTGTATTTTTTAAATTGTTTTTTAACAATCGTTTGATTAATTTCCATATTTTCCCACGAATTTTTTGTACATCTCCCAAATCTTATTCCCATCATTTTAGCATAACAATACCTACAATTGTTAGAACAACCTTTAATACAATTGATATTATGATCGGCCCATTCTTTAGTTCCCGAAGTTCCTTTTTTCATTTTAATAATTTGATTTTCGGCTGAAAAACCGTTATTCACTACTACCTGGTTCATTTAGAATCACTCATTGACGGAATCGATTAGTAAACACTTACTCCCTAATAAATCATTTTTTATATATATTACCCCAGATAAATAAAAGTGGGAAGTTTTGTCATCGGGCATTGATGAAGTAGTATGGGATATAGAAGAACATACTAAAGCTAAACATGAAATATTACAACATTATTTAGGCGGATGGTTCAATATTTTAGCGAGCGTATCTGGAAGAATTGTCTACATTGATGGATTTGCTGGACCTGGTGTATATAAAGGAGGTGAAGATGGTTCACCTGTTATAGCATTAAGAACAGCTATTAATCATATGCTTAAACCAAATACTAAATCTGATATAATGTTTTTATTTATTGAAAATGATAAACGAAGAGAAATAAAATTAAAAGAAGTTTTAGAAAAAGAATTTCCAACACTTCCAGAAAAGGTTCAATATGAAGTAATTGGAGCCGATTTTGAGCCTACTTTAAGAAGGATTTTTCATGAACTTGATGAAAGTGGTAAAAAGTTAGCTCCAACTTTTGCATTCATTGATCCTTTTGGTTTTTCTGACTTCTCGATGGATTTGATGAAAAAATTAGTCAGTTATGATAGATGTGAAGTATTAATTACGTTCATGGCGGGTTTTGTTCATAGATTCTTAGATCCGTTGCGTGAACCACTACTTGATTCACTATTCGGTACTCCTGTTTGGAGAGATATACGAAAAGTTGAAGGAACTAAGATTCCAGAATTATTAAATTTGTATGAAAAACAATTAAAGGAAGTTTGTGGGGCAAATTTCACTCGAAGTTTTGAAATGAAAGGTGAATACAATCAAGTTATTTATTATATGATTTTCGCCACAAAACATTGGTTGGGATTAAAATTAATGAAAGACTCCATGTGGAGTGTCGATAGAAGAGGCCAATATTCTTTTTCAGATAGAATTGGTAGTGCACAAAAATTCTTAATGGATTTTCAGGACGAACCAGACTGGATAAGAAAGGCTGCGATAAGAGTCCATGAGCAGTTTAGGGGAAAAACTGTTAATATTGTTGAAATAGATAAGTTTGTAATAACTGAAACGGAATTTGTCTTTAGGAAGTCAATACTGGGGTACATTGAGGATAATTTCAAAGATGCAATTGTTGAAGTGAAAGTTCCAGGAAGACTAAGAAGGAAGGGAAGTTTTCCAGATGATGCGACAATACAGTTTAGGTAAATGCATTAGGACCATAACAATTACATGCTTTTATTGAATGTTCCAAGCCTAGAGCTCCCCACATATCATTAGTTTCTTTACAAATTGAGATTTTATGTTGGGGGAAGTTTAACGAATCTAATTTTTTATAAATAAATGAATATATATTTTTCCTGTTTTCGAAAGATAATTTTTTTCCCCAACTTGTGTCATCCCCAAAATATTGTGTCCAAGACATGTCCACGTTTGCCTTTTCAGCATAATTAATTGTCTTCCATAATCCTCTTGGAGTGCCTAAGATTATTCGATTTGGTAGAAAGGCGGAAAAAATATCGTCTATTAATTTAGAATAATGTTCTTTCCAATTATCTATGGGGAAAATGGGATCGATTCTAACACGGGTATCATATCCTTCGGTCCAAACTAAACTCGCTGCTTTGATCCGTTCCGAAATTTTTGCAGCATTTGGTTCCCATTTTTTTGCAACGATGTCCGCATTAATACTCCATGCACAAATAACTTGTTTTTTCTTATTTTCTAATAAGAATCCTATTTTATCGATGCCAAATTTTGAAAGTAATAATATTTTATGTCGATTTTGTTTATGAAAAACGTCTGTTATCTTATCCATTAGTATAGGATTCATGAGGGAATCGCATAATTCTCCTGAATTGAAAATTTGAGGTGTCTTTATTTTTGAGAATGCTTCATTCAAACATCTTTCAATTTCTTCATATTTTACATAACTTTGTTTCATATTTCCTCTCATAGTGCCACGTAGATAACAATAGCTACAGTTTAGAGGGCAACCATATGCCCAACGAATCTCCCAAAAAGGTCCACACGCAATATCATCTGGTGTTTTTTGGAATAGTTTTACCACGCCATTCCCTGCCCATTGGGGAGCATCGTCCTGAATGACAACTTCTTCTGGGTGTACAATTTTTTGCATTGAGATTGAATTTATGTATTTTTCTAATTTATCCACGCCACGGGTCGCTTTTTCCCGTTGTTTATTTCGAATAGTGACCCATGCTTTTAATGCAGCTTCCCTATATTTTCTTCGTTGATCTGACATTTCTCTTAAAGAAGAAATATACGCTCACTATTATTTTCTTTCATGTGAATTTGTGCTTACGCCAATAGACATCTTACAGAAGCATATTCTTCGGAGAAAACCAATCAATATCTTCGGGGGACCAACCAGCTCTGCAATATTCGCCCTTGGTTTTACACTTATATCAGGCCGCACACCCATTTGTTGGGAAGTTATAAGTATGGTCTTGCCTTAAATGCCGCGCGCGCGAGCACGTCCGGGTCTGACCCCCATATCGGTGAAGTCGGCTAAAAAAATGTTTGGTATGTTTGTTTTTGTTGGTTTTTACTGGAGGGGTTGGCTACACCCATCGCGCGCGCCCTTTTCAGAACGATATAGAAGTAAATACGTGGTCATCTACAGCAATGCGCGCGCGGGTCAGGAACCTACTCTATCGAGGAACCGTCTCACCAGCACCTCGAACTCCTCAGGCCTCTCCTGGGGGATCATGTGACCCACCCCCCTGACCACCACCGCCTCTAGATCCGGCAGGATCCCCTCCATCCTCATCCTCGCCTCAGGGGATACGAGGGTGCTCTCCTCCCCGATCAGCAGCAGCGTGGGAGCCCTCATCCTCTCGACATAGGGCCAGAGGTCGACGGCCAGCCCGCCCCTGATCACTTCACCCGTCGGCTTGAGCCTCAGCCTCCCACCCTCCCCCCTGAACGCGTGTCTGAGGCGGTTCTCCACGTATTCAGGCGTGAAGCCAGGGTACCTCTCATTCAGGTAGGCCCTGGCCTCAGCCTCGTCCCCGAAGAACTCGGGAGGAGCCGGGCGAGCAGGTCTAGCCGTCGAATCGAAGGGGGCTATATCCACCAGGGCGAGGCCCCTGAACTCCTCAGGGTGCTCAGCCGCCAGGATCATGCCCATCATTCCTCCCACGCTGTGGCCGATGAGGACGCTGGGGTAAAACGCAAGCTGCCTGTAGCAGCCCCTCATGATCTCGGCGTGCTCGTCGAGGGGGATGGGTCGGCTGGGGGTCTCAGAGTCCCCGTGGTCGAGGATGGTGAGGCTCAGGATCCGGTGGGTCTCCCCGAGGGACTCGGCTAGGAGGTCCATGCTGTGGGCGTCCATCCCCATGCTGTGGATGAGGAGGACCCGGGGGCCCCTGTCGCCCCACATCGCGTAGTGGACCCCGTAGCCGTAGCTGCTTAAGGTTCCCTCCTTCATGAACATCGTTACATTATGGGGCGCATCCGTTTAAAGTCTGACGCTTCAGAGGTTCCCGCACGCGCGGAGAGGGCGGAGGACCGGAACCACGACTGGGACCCGGATCGACGAGCCCTGTTGGTCAAGGAGCTCAATCCTGCCCTACAGCATGAACGCTCCTCAAGCGCCGCCATAGACCACATCAACAGACACGATACACAAGTTGCTAAGAACGGTTACTGCTCCATCCGCCGCGTGGCGGAGGGAAAGGTCTAAACACAGATCATCGGGGTGATCCTCAGGAGGCAGCTGACCCCTCCCTAAGACCCCTTGGTTCATCTTTTGCCGGGGGTAAATTAGACGCCCCCCTTATTCCGGTATATATTAGAGTGATAGATCGATCTCCCTGTCATCCACACACACACTAGGCGATCAGGGGGTAGATCGGTACATTTTGAGGGTTCTATATTTAAACAG
>Ga0315289_10003832_pt1 | contig 22634 bp, 22 predicted proteins | sample YL17G11_40_MG_FD_203452 | JGI IMG/M metagenome (GOLD analysis project Ga0315289, IMG submission 203452) | Sediment microbial communities from Yellowstone Lake, YNP, Wyoming, USA - YL17G11_40 | ecosystem: Environmental > Aquatic > Freshwater > Lake > Sediment | place: USA: Wyoming | collected... | reverse complement strand
AATCTGTTGTGTGTCACAAACAAGTCAGACTGCACAAGCATACAGCCCCGCAGACGCGCTCGTGCTTCATCTGGCGATTTCCGTTTCATACAGGTTTGAGACGTGCTCGGCGATGGCTGGAGCCGCGGTTAAGCCTGGAGACTCGATGCCTACGAGGTTTATGACGCCGAATAGGCCCCTGTCCTCTTCGTGTCTTATCACGAAATCCCTAAAACCCTCGCCCGGACCCTGAAGCTTGGGCCTCACCCCCGCCTGGTCGGGGTGGATTTCACGTTCAACGATTGAAGGCACAAACCTCTTCACGTCCCGGCGAAACTCTTCCTCTCCTGATTCAACGCCGTAGCTGACGTTGTCCACGTAGTAGTCGTTGGGTCCGAGCCTCACTGAACCCGTCATGTCCGGAGTCAGATGGATTCCGAGGCCCGCTCCCTTGGGCACGGGGTACACCAGCATCTTGACGAGCGGCTTGCCGCCTACCCTGAAATAGTCCCCCTTGCAAGGGTGCAGTCGATAGCCCAGCCTGTTAACGTCCAGCCCCAGCATCGAAGCCACAGTGTCCGAGTGGAGCCCTGCACAGTTTATAACCGTCCCAGCAGTGACCGTGAACTTTTCTGCGACGCTGACTCCATCCAACTCGTACGCGTCGCCCGTTCTTCTTATACTCGTCACCTCTGTCTGCGGGACGAACACGGCGTTGTTCCTCAACGCAACCGCGTAGAATTGATTCATCAGTTCGTCGGGTTCAACTATGCCGGTGGAGGGCGAATACAGTGCCCTCTCAACCATGACGTTGGGCTCCATCCTCTTGACTTCGACGCCGTCAAGCATTCTCAGACCTTCGACGCCGTTGGCTAAGCCTTGCCGCATGAGCTTCTCAAGCTCGCCCACTTCTTCCTCTTCGACCGCAACCGTTAGCTTGCCTAAAGGCTTGTACGGGATGCGGTACTCCCGGCAGATCCCGTAGGTAATCCGGCTGCCCTTGATGCACAGCTTTGCTTTGAGAGAGCCTGGCGGGTAATGGATTCCCGAGTGGATGACACCACTGTTGTGGCCGCTGGTCTCCTGTCCGTATCGGGAGTTCTTTTCGAGAATGTAGACGCCCTCGTTTTTTTCGGAGAGTTTTGCAGCCATGGCGAGGCCGACCACGCCAGCTCCGATGATGACGATTCTGGCCTTTTCCATCTGTCACTATCAGAAAATCGACTGCTAATAAGCTTTTAGCCAGCTCCGTCCGGCGTGCGCTCTGTGAACGTTTCTTGAAGACTGCTGTGGCTTTTAGTTCGTGACAATGACTTTTAGGCTTTCTTTGGTTTCGAGTGCCGTCCTGAAGGCCTGAGCTGTCTGGCTGAGCGTGAATTGGTGGGTTATTAGATGCTCCGTGTCTATCCTGTTCGTGGCAAGCAGCTGGAGCGCTGCTCGGGTCTCGAGGTGTGAGGCAGAGTATGAGGGAATGAGCTGAACTTCGTTGAAGAACAGGCGTTTGGGGCTTATCTGCAAATGCTTTTCCGGATCTGTGGGGGCGAAGACGCAGAGTCTTCCTCCCCTTCTCAGAATATTTAGGGCGGCATTGTAGGCTTCTAGGCTGGGCGCAGTGACGATTGCCAAGTCGATGCCTCTTCCATCGGTTTCGGCCTTCACGGTCTCGGTTAGATCAGTGTTCCTTGGGTTGACTGTGACATCTGCGCCGTACTGCGTGGCGATTCGAAGCTTATGCTCGATGAGGTCGCTGACGATTGTGCGTGATGCTCCGTAGATTTTGGACAGGGCTGCGTGGATAAGACCCGTGGCTCCAGCGCCGATTACAGCGACAGTGTCACCCGTTTGCAGGTTACACTTTTTTATAGCCCGTATGCAGCAGGCGACGGGTTCGATGAAGGTGGCGGTTTCATAGGACATGTTTTCGGGGAGTTTAAGTGTGTCAGTTTGGACGTTGGGGCTAGGGACTTTAAAGAGTTCGGCGAAGCCGCCTGGTTTGATTTTGGTCTCGTGGAACTGTTTGCAGAGGGTGTAATCGCCGTGCAAACAGTAGTAGCAGGTCAAGCAGGCGACGTGATGGTGGACGAAGACGCGGTCGCCCACGTTGAAGTTGTCCACTTTCTTTCCTTTTTTCTCTATTATTCCTGCGGGTTCGTGTCCGAGTACGAGTGGGACTCTGGGTTTGAGGTACCACTCCATGAGGTCTGAGCCGCAGACGCCGCAGGCTTTCATGTTGACGAGGATTTCACCTTCGTCTGTTTCGGGGATGGGCATTTCCTCTATGCGAATGTCCTGTTGACTGTAGTATACAGCAGCTTTCATGGTGGTTCAAATTGTTTGTCTGCGGTTTGACTCTTAAGACTTTCCGGGAGGGTTGCCTCAGTGTTGAATGTGGTTTGGAGAGAAATCTCCATATACGCGAGTTTACTGTTTGAACTGCGTGGTTTGGGATGAGGGCGGCATTGCTTTACGGTGTGAATGATTTGAGGGTCGAGGACGTTGAGGTTCCTAAGGTTCAGTCTGGTGAGGTTCTTGTCAAGGTTAGAGGGGCTACCACTTGTGGAACAGATTTGAAGATTTTTCACAGGGGTTATGTTGAGAAGGTTATTAGGCTTCCGACGATTTTTGGGCATGAGTGGGCAGGGGATGTGGTGGAGGTTGGTGGGGGCTTGGAGTGGCCGCGTGAGGGCATGCGGGTGCGAGCTGGCAACAGCGCTCCGTGCTTGCATTGTTCGATGTGTCAGAGGGGCAAGTACAACCTGTGTGAGAACATGATTTGGCTCTGGGGAGCCTACGCGGAATATATCAAGGTTCCAGCGCGCATGGTACTTGTTAACATGCAGGAGATTCCCGAACACGTTTCCTACTTGGAGGCCGCTGTGACGGAGCCGCTGGCGTGTGTCTTGCACGGCGTTGAAGAGGCAGGTGTGAGGCTGGGCGACACCGTGGCCATCATAGGAGCTGGACCGATTGGGCTTTTGCATCTGCTGGCGGCTGGGAGTATGGGCGCGGGAAAAACCATTATGATAGACCTTGTGGATGAAAGGCTGGAGGTTGCGGCGAAGCTTGGCGCGGACGAGACCATCAACGGTGGAAATGAGGATGTCGTTGAAAAGGTTAGGCGGATAACAGGAGGGTACGGTGCAGACATCGTGATAGAAGCGATAGGACTGGCCGCCACTTGGGAACAAGCGCTAAAGCTTGCCAGAAAAGGTGGCACAGTGCTCGAGTTCGGTGGATGCCCTCCCGGGACAGAAATCACGGTCAACGCTGAACAGGTTCACTATGGCGAACTGACGGTGCTGGGCACTTTTCACACAACTCCGCTGCACTTCAGAAAAGCCCTCAACCTCATATCCTCGCGTACCATAGACGTGAGGCCGCTAATAACGGCGCAAGTGAGGCTGCAAGACATTCACGAAGCCTTCCAAATGCTCTCAACCTCCAAGAACGAGATCAAGATTGGAATAACCCCCTGGTCCCCAACATAAACCAAAACACCGTGCCTCAGTGCAGAGCGATTTTCAGCTGGCATAGAAGGCTCGTAGAGTCGTCGGGGAGATTGACTACTTCATGCGGATAGCGGTGTTTCAAAGTCCAGCGTCGTTTTCTGCCTATTCTCTCTCTCTCTCTCTCGTAATAAGAACGAAGATGCCGAGCGCGAAACACCACGCCGCGGCGTCGAACGCGAAACTGTCCCAAGCATACCATGCAGTAGGGCTGCTGGAGGCCGAACCGTGTTCTCCGTGCCAACTCAAGGGTAGCCCATAGCGAATGGCCTTCGTGCCACTCGTGCTGAAATCTTGCCTGTAGAACCCGGGGAGCAACGTGGCAAGCAAGCCCAGCCCCAAAACCACACAGACAAAGACAGCCTTCCTCATCTACTACACTAGCTGACTGCAAAGCCTTGATGTTTCTTAAGTGTTGTGTCCATCGCGCACTTGTGCACAGTCTCAAATTGTTCATCGCATCGAAAGTTATGAACTTCTGCAGTGGATTGTGGATTCATAATTCTTTTTTATCAGTTGTTTCTTGATGTAATGCCAGTGAGAAAAATGAGAGTTCAAAAATATAAGCGAGCAAAACCAGGCCAAAAAACCAAGACAGTGCAGGTAAAGGGCTACATTAGACGAAAGTAAGCCTACGTTCTAGCTGCATGCGGCGCAACAGCTGTTCTTCAGCACAAAGCCCAAAGCCCATTCTGGAAAAAAACGATTGCCAGAGCACAGCACGCCAGAACCGCCGTCGACAGTTTTTATAGGAACAGCTCATCATATCCTAGCGAGGGGCTTCATGTCTGAATTTGGCGGCTACATTCTTAGAATTGCTAGTAAGGAATGGGTCAATGAAGTTTTCAACATGGCGGTTTACTACACGAACATGCGGAAGAAATGGATGAAGGGGCAGACTGTACTCTTCTTGCACAAAATCAGCCTAGGCGATGCATTGGTGGGCTATGGCCTGGTAGAGAGAGCTTGGGAGAAGGAAGAGCTTTCTGAACTCGATAGGAATCAGTGCGACAGGGGCAATTGGAAAAGGGCCATTGAATTCACTTATGTGAAACAGTTTGATGAACCATTGGCCATCAAGAACACGTTTCTGAAGAGCTCGAAACTTAGAGGAAGGTATTTTCACGGTTTAAGACTCAATCACAGCCAAATAGAAGCCCTCTTGGCTCAGGCCGAAGCCTGAGTGGGACGGCCTAAGCATTATCGTCGACACGAATAGCGGTGAGAGCAGGAGCGAATATTTGACAGAATCTTTTGCAACAAGAAGCGTTCAATTCGTATCTGCCCACAGGTTGTGCCTGTTGCGTTGAGATGCGAGAAAGAATTTAAATGCCAAGTGCGGCTTTATGGTTCTGTCGTTATGAGGGGGAGCCGTTTTGGTCAAGTACGTTTTTGTTACTGGCGGGGTTCTGAGTTCGGTTGGCAAGGGGATTTTGACTTCCTCGATTGGAAAAATGCTTCAGGCAAGAGGTCTGAAAGTCACTGTCATAAAGATTGATCCTTACGTGAATGTTGATGCTGGGACGATGAATCCCTACATGCACGGCGAAGTGTACGTGACTGATGATGGCGGTGAAACAGACTTAGACTTGGGCTGGTACGAGCGCTTTCTGGATCTGGATTTGCAGAAGGAGAACAACGTTACCACTGGTCTGGTTTATAGAGCGGTCATAGAGAAGGAGAGACGCGGTGATTTTCTTGGAAGATGCGTGCAGATTGTTCCACACGTGACGAATGAGATTAAGCATCGCATACGAGCGGTCGCTAAGGACTCGGGCGCGGACGTTGTTCTGACTGAGGTGGGCGGCACCGTCGGAGACATTGAAGGCCTGCCCTTTCTTGAGGCGGTTCGTCAGATGCGACTGGAAGAAGGAGTGGAAAATACTTTGTACGTGCACGTGGCTCTCGTGCCTGTTCTGGATGTTACGCAGGAGATGAAGACGAAGCCGTTACAGCACAGCGTCAACGAGCTGCGGCGCATCGGTATACAGCCCGACACTATCGTGGCGAGAAGCCCAGAGATGATAGATGCTGAAGCTCTGAGAAAGATAGCGTTGTTCGGAACGATACCTGAAAGTGCTGTTTTCTGTTCATACAATGTTGAATCGGTCTACAAAGTGCCTCTCATTCTGGACGAGCAGGGGATGGGTGATTTTGTCTGTAAGAGGTTCGGGTTCTCTGAAGGGCAGAAGGACTTCAAGGAATGGAAAGACTTTGTGGACGCCGTCTTGAAGCCAGAGCACGAGGTGAAAATCGCGTTGGTCGGCAAGTACGCCGGATTGACTGACGCCTACGTGAGCATGGGTGAAGCCCTGCGACACGCCGGAGCCGCCTGCAAAACACGGGTCTGTATCAACTACCTTGAAGCAGAGAAGCTTGAGCAGAATCCAGACTGTGCAGAGTTGCTGAAGGATTTTGACGGAATATTCGTACCTTATGGTTTCGGCCCTCGAGGCACTGAAGGCAAGATAATGGCAACAAAGCATGCAAGGGAGAATAACACTCCGTTTCTGGGGATATGTTATGGTTTTCAACTTGCCGTTATAGAGTTCGCGAGGCACGTCTGCGGTTTAAAGGAGGCAAACAGCACAGAGATCAACCCCGATTCGCCGAACCCAGTGATCGATCTGATGCCTGAACAGCGCGGGATAGAGATTAAGGGAGCGACGATGCGTTTGGGAGCACACAAGATACTCGTTGAGCCTGACACTCTGGCGCATAGGCTCTACGGAAAGGGGGAGATTCACGAGCGTCACAGACACAGGTTTGAAGTGAACCTCGACTATTCGGAAAAGCTCAGGAAAAACGGTTTGGTTTTCTCAGGGAAGAGCACGGACGGCAGAAGGATGGAGCTCTTGGAGCTGCCCGACCGCTTCTTCTTCTTCGCTTCGCAGTTTCATGGAGAATTCAAAAGCCGCCCTGGAAAGCCCGATCCAGAGTACTACGGCTTCATAAAAGCCTGCTTAGACCGGAAGACCGGAAAATGCAAACCCGCATTCGGCCGCGAAATAGAGCTGCCTGCATGAATATAGAAAGGTCGCAGCTAAATCATCATGAAGAATCCGGGAAAAGTCTACGGTGTTCTTGCATAATGCATCTGTTCATTACTACTACTATTCCGGCTTGTCTGGCCGCTTCTGCAGCCTGTTCGTTGATTATTCCAAGTTGCATCCAGACCACGTACGGCTTGTCGAAACGTTCCTTCAGCTTGACGGCTTGAGCAACGATGGCGGGAGTGTCTGCTGAAGGCCTGAAGATGTCAACGATCTCTACAGTTTTCTGAACGCCCTCTGGCATTTCTAGAAGGCTCTTGTAACACTTTTCACCCAGAACCTCCTTAGTCGTTGGGTTCACAGGTATAATGTGGAAACCTTGGCTCTGCAGATATTCGGCGACACGATTGCTGTCCTTTGAAGGGTCGCGGGACGCCCCTACAACAGCGACGGTTCTGTATTTGGCAAGAATTTCTTTCACATCTTCCTTGGTCAAGCTTTCAGCCTCTCCGAATTCAAGGTTGTTTCTCGTACTTAAAGGCTCTATTTTCCACATTCCATATAAGATTCAAGCGGGCGATATTCTGGCTGAGGAATTGCCTAATGGCTAAGGGTGAACCTTCGGTGTTTGAGGGCTATCGTAAACGATTGGAGACTGCCCGCAGTTATGGCGAGGTCTGGGATATCGTCAAGGACACGGTCGAATATGCGCTTCACAAACGAAGGGCCGGGATGATGCTTTTTCTGGATGATTTGCCCATTCAACTCGGCGCCTATCACCCTATTGGCACGAACAACATTGTTCTGAACCGAGTGTTGGTTCAGATTTGTGAGGCGGCAGTCGAATCAAAACGGGTGCTGAACTCTCTAATCTACAATCTCTTGGTGCATGAGTACTTGCACGCTCTCGGCGAGTTTTCAGAGGGAGCCGTCAAAGAATTGGTTGTTGATGTCGCCAGAAAATGTTTTGGCGAGGACTATATCGTCACACAGGTGGCCATCAAGAGCCCTTGGTCTCTGCTCAGAGGAATACCGCTAGAAAGAGTAAGCGTTCCAAAGAGATTCATGGAGATTGTCAAGGATTTCGAAAAGACAGACAAGTACGTCGTATGAGACCCTTTCTGACCTGATACAACTCAATATCCATGAATGGTATAAAGAAAATGCAATGCCCGCGGTTAGGTTCCGCTGGCGAGTCACTCTGTTTTTTCAAACCGAATTGCGTAGACAAGCTGATTTTCATCCCATTGTCCATTCGTTTCCTTCCATTTCTTCTTGAATTGTGCCAGTGTGTAGCCGCCTTCCCTTGCGGCATCTTCTTCGTTGAAATATCTTAGCTTTTTTCTTTCCACTGATGTGATGCGCAATTCGGCAATGTGAGGTTCCCAGATTGCTGCGTGCACCGTTGCTCCGACCTTGACTTTAGGATCTGGGGCTTCAGGGGTGGAAGTCTGGGTTTTTCTTCCGTCAATTATGCTTCTCTTGTCTTCAGCAGTGAAATGCAGCGTAAAAGGCGATCTAGCAACCTCCTCAATCACTTCGTCAACGGATTTCTCAGGTTCGAGGACGACCCTTTCGATTACCTGGCTTCTGTCTTTTAGGGGGAGTCGCTTTTCCGCGAGTTTTTTGATGACCTCCACTCGCTTTTCAGGTTCTTGGATTGATCTTCCCACCTTGACAGCGGTTTGGTAGTCGATTTTCCCTTCTGGTACTTCACCAGAAATGGATGCTGGGGCAATGTAGTGTTGAGCCTCTTCTGGAACGACTTCGACAGTTCGCAACCATGTGGATACGGTTTCGGGGCTCATGCCTATTTTCTCTGCTATGGCCTTCTGCGAGGGATACTTTTCGGGGCATTCTTCGAGCAGATACTTACAAACCTTTGCCTTCTCGATTGCGTTGAGTTCTTCCCTTTGAACGTTTTCTATCAAGTTCAACTGTACAACCTCGTCATCGGTGTATTCGCGTACGATGGCGGGTATCCTTTCTAATCCTACCTGCTGGGAAGCCCTGTAACGTCTCTCACCCACAACAACCTCAAACTCTGCTTTCACAGGTCTGACGATTATCGGTACAAGGAGGCCCACTTCTTTAATGCTCGAGGCCAGCTCGTTGAGGCGCTCTATATTGACTTCTAGCCTTGGGTTAAGTCTGCTCGGACGAATCTTTTTGATATCGATTTCCATGAAGGTTTCTACCAAATCGCTCACGCTTTTGACTTTATATCTGCGAGTTTTCTATTTAAGAATAGTGCGCGCGCGGCCAGTGTATTTTGAAGCTGATCCAGGCAAGTATAAGCGCATGTTGGAAGTTCACAGTCAATTAGCAAAAGGCGTTGATGAGCTTGGGCTAAGGGTGAATAACGGTCAACCTCTCGTCGGAGAATCGATTTTTGCAGACGTATCTCATCAGTTACTGACGAACAATTTGAATCACTCAGAAAACATGCGAACTAAAAGAGGAAAGAAGGAATGAGTTATGAAGAAGCATCCACAACTCTCAATCTCTCTATCCCTTGGATTGACGGATCACGACACAGAAAAAACAAAGCGCGCATGCGTGTTCCTAAAATGGTTAAAAATGGTTATTATTCCATTTTGCACGTTTCTGCGGCGTTCGAGGAAGACAAGTACCTATGAGGATCAAGGACAGATATGGAGCCCAAAACCCTGCCTAAACCATGAAACCCGAATAAAAACCATTTTAGACCATTTTCGGAACAAGCATGCGCGCTAAAGATAGTAGGGTCATGGGTAGTGTTGGTTGTAGTATTTTGCCATTATAGAAAAATCTGAAAGGCTGACTTTGCCATTGCCGTTTATGTCTGCGTTGGCGTTCCATTTTGCGTCGCCTAGCTTGGTGTTGTAAGCCTGTGCCAGGATGGATAGGTCTGTTAGGGTGACTTTGAAGTCGCCGTTGAGGTCGCCTGGAATTGTCACACAGACCGAACTACCAACAGAGGTGTTGTCAGAGAGGTCAGCTTCGTTCGAAACCGGCCAAGCAATTGCGCTAATGGTGAGGTTGCTGTAAGGATAGCCGCTGGTGTTCCAAGCGAAGGCAACAAAGGTAAATGTACCGTTGGAGAGGTCGGTGATGGTTAGGTTTTCTATCGCAGTCGCGTTGGCGAACACAGTAACGTTAAACGTTTCTGGGTAGTCACCAGGGTTTCCCACGGTGACGTTCACGCTTAGGCTGTAGTTCTGACCCACAAAAGTCCTAGACGCTGCAATATCGGTAACAGCAACGTCGTGCACGGGAGATGGCCCATAGTATGCTATCCACGTTCCGCCCGAACTGACATTTAAAGTCGTCGTCGTTTGGCCCGTATTCCACTGTTTGAATGCGTCACCGTTTGTGTCATTGTCCGCGACTGTTAACGTGTGAGAACCCCTTAAGCCGATGAAGGTGCAGGGTGTTGTATAGCTTGCAAGCGATCCGTCCAGTGCAATCTGGACACCTATATCTGCACCTTCAGCAATGCAATGAGCTTTTATTGTTACGTTATAGAGTGGCGCATCGGTTTGGTCGAGATAGATGCGGTTGGTAGGTAAGGGAGAGGTACAGGTCACGGTTGTTATCATGTTCCACGAATTGCTGAATGCCACTTGCCAGATACCACTCTGATTGAAGCTGCAGGTTACGGGCGATGCTCCATACTGGAACAGTATGGTTCCAGCACCGCTCACTGGAATGGTTACAGTTTGGTTCGTGAGGTTGAACTGGAACAGCTGCGGATCAATGTCCTGAATGTATTCATAGTTTAATTCTTCCAGTGGAAATGCAACCGTCGTGCTCTGGGAAACCATTCCCAGCAAGAACAACAGAATTTCTGCATATGCGGTAGCATTGTTGTCATCAACTTGGTAAGAACGCCATCTGAAAAGTCCGCTTGGGCTGTTATAGAGTTGAGTTGCGGGTCTAAAAAGCAAGGTCCATGCTGGTTCAGTTGCACTGTTGCCGTACAACATGTCCTTCACGTCACTCTGATACGTAGAATTAAGCTGTGAATACACTCCTAATAGCGTCTGCCACGCACCGAAAGTATTCTCCAATCGTCTCTGCTCATTTCCAGGGTACATATGAACAACCACATACGTACTGGAAGGAGCAGAGTCTAGCCATTGGCTGCTGTTCCATTCCAGACGCAAAAACCTGTTTTCAATATCTGTCAGAACCCTGGTCCAGTTTTCCAATGGAGGATAGTAATATTTCAAGGTACTGATGATTTTCAAGAAAAACGGTGCTTCGCACTCATAACCAGTTGTCCCTGTATATCCATAATGTTGCTCCGCCTCATTCCAGTGAACAGAATTAGTGTAGGACCACCAACGCAATGCGTCGTCCATTGCCCTAGAAACTTTGAGAAGCTCCGCAAAAATGATGTAGCAGTCAATAGTGCAAGCATCTTCATCATAGTACCTGTTGGTAGAAGTTCTCGCTGTTCCATCCGCGTAAATCCAAAGAGGAAGCCCGTGACTGTGTTGAATTGAATAATCGACTGAACTGTTAAACTGTTGATATGCTGCTGTGATATTCCACTTTGTCAAGCTTGTGTTGTATTTACCAGCATAGTAATACCCGTACAACGCCCATTTCTGTTCTGGAGAAAAATCGATGCCGCCAGAATTAGGCGTGTATGGAAGATTCCCAACCATTGTGTAGTTACCTAAAGCGTTGATTATGTCTGTTTCTTGGGCTATTCCAAGTTTGTTGCATACAGCACTCCAATACAGCACGTCTGTCCAATCACTCGCACTCGCATAATTATCAATCATTCTCTGTAAATCGGCAGTCGTCTTTTTCGCTAGCACAGTCTGGGCATAAGTGTCAGCAGTATTCCAGTTGTTTGCAGAATCCACGCTCTGAATTGCCTGACTCAACGAGATGAATGGAGTTGAAGTGTACACCTTCATACATCTTCGTCCGGTCGTTGACATTGAGCCATTGTTGTTCCAAAACCAAAGCTGGAAAGAAACTAGACAATCATAAGCGGGAAGCGTATGAGTGTAATTAGCCCACGCTTGAGTGCCAGAAAGCGGAGTCGAAGAGTCGTTGATGAAATTCTGTGTGACGTTGCAACCGAAGACCGCATGGTCAAGACCTACGGCGTCTGCTAGGCAGAAGCTCCACTGGCAGAGCTGACCTGACCACGTACTGTTGATGTAGAAATCTTGAATCACCGGAAAGGCAGAATCGTCAACGGTTCCCATCACTTCAACTATTGGTTGAATGTATCTAAGAGTTGGAAAACTAAGCAAAACCATAATACATGCCAGAATCGAAAGAAACTTTTTGGCTTTCAAGATACCTTTCTCCAATACACAGATTGTGCTTCAGGGAAAAAGCCTTTATGGAACACTCCTCTATCCCAGTCCTGGCCTTTTGGACTAGCGCAGATCATAATTGAAATGTTACGGCGCGCGCGTGACGACGACGAACGACGCGCGCGCTAGAAGCTGCTAACTCTGCCAAAACGCGGGGTCTTGCCCGATGTATGAACTGAACCATAGTGCTTCTGATGTGATAGGGTCGTTTTGGTCTGGGTTGCGTCGGGGTCTGCGCACGCTCTAAGTGAATTTGCTATTTGTTAATGCGTCGGGTATGGTTACTTAAGAATTGCAAACGCTCGACGGGCCAAGGTAGAGCTGAACAACCTTGGAGAGAGAAGCCCCTTGAACGTTCTACATCTTTCCATTGTAACCTCATTGGCGGTCCTTGGAAGGCGTTGACCTGGCGCGTCGTGAAGCCATTCGGTCCAAGACGTAAGCGACGCAGATGCCCAAGGCAAAGATGGCAATCCAGACTATTATCGCGATGAAGTACAAACCTCCGCCACCGATGCTTGTTATTTGCAGGACGGCGAAGACTATTGGACCGATTGGCATTGCAAAGAAAGACACGATTCCGAGTATATCGGCAAACCTTGCAAGGCGTTCCTCGCTCAAGAGTTCGCACCGCTAAGAAGTATAGCTATGTTAAGTATAAAAGCAGGCGGCTGGGGAATCGGAACTGAACTACGGCGCGTGAAGGGCGTCGCTGTATGGGAGTTTGAGGGCCTTATGTCCTCTGGGAGTTGGGAAACTATATTATATCGATACGCGTCCAAATGCTTTTGACAGCTGGGGCAGGGTCTTTGACTCAGCCTAAGTATATGGTAACGTGGAAAACCCTGATATTGATACCTTTGGGACTCGTGGCCTTCATCGTATACATATACCTTTTCGGGGTTGACATCCCTGATATTGTTTCGAGGGTTCAGCAAATTAACTTGAATTTCTACGTGCTGACCGTTGTTGCGGCAGTGCTTGACACTTTGTTCTTCACTGCTGCTTGGCATTCGCTGCTTAGGTTCTTGAAGGTGAACGTCTCACTTTTCAAGTCCTTTCTTTTCGTATGGATTGGAATATTTATTGATGGGCTTATTCCTGCGGAGTCAGTGAGCGGGGAAGTTGCTAAGATATACTTGGTGAATAGGGAGCATGACGGTTCGGCGGGGGCTGCTACGGCATCGGTCGTTGCGCAGAGGTTGATAGGCATGGGCTTGAATGTCACGACCTTGTTGATAGGCGCATCCCTACTACTGGCAGAAAGCTTGCTCTACGGTATGATGCTTTTTCTGATACTGTTCCTCGTCGCTGTGACATTCGTTTTTCTTGCCCTAATCCTTCTCCTATGCGTTAAACAAAGCTGGACCTTCAGGCTTGTCGGTGCAGTCACAGGGTTTGCAGAGCGCATCAGCAGGGGCCGCTGGAAGCTGGCGGGACTCAGAGCGGAGATGGTTGAGGCCACTAGGTCTTTTCACTCGGCAATGAGAGACTATGCTCACGCCCCGAAGACGTTGCTGACAGCTTCCCTTTTTTCAACGACATCGTGGATTTTCAGTCTTGTCGTTTTCTATCTTACATTTCTTGCTATCCCTAGTGCTCGAATAAGCTGGAGCGGGATACTTGTGACCTCAGCGATTTTTGTGGCTGTGAAATCCATACCCGTGGGTGTTCCCTTCGAAGTGGGATTGCCAGAGATAACTCTTTCAACGCTTCTGATGATATTCGGTGTTCCAGGAGAAATCAGCGCCACTGCGACGATATTGATAAGACTTCCAACGTTTTGGCTGCGATTCTTTGTCGGATTTGCGGCACAACAATGGCTTGGAATAAAGGCCCTCATAACAAGGCAAAAGGGCCAAATCAAGCTTCCTCCAAACTGAAAGCCTAAATTTCAGCTTTTCCTTAATCTCCAACGATGTGTGGTCATGACGGTCACTGTGCAAGATGCGTCAGCAAGAAATCTGGAAAGGCTCTACGAAATTGAAAAAGAATGCTTCGTTGAGGAAGCCTTCACTAAGAAGCAGATATCACAGTTATTGACAGATTACAATTCTGTAAGCTTAATTGGCCGGGAAGACAGCGAAATCGTTGGATTCATCGTGGGCATGATCTATCCTGATAGAAAAGCCAGCAGCGGGCACGTGGTTACGATAGACGTTTTACCCTTGCACCGTCGGAAGGGCGTTGGAACAATGCTTCTAAATGAAATGGAAAGCATTTTCGCTCAGAAGGGAGTTCAAGTGTCTCTTCTTGAGGTGAGGGAAGACAATGTTGCAGCCTTGAGTCTCTACCGTAAATTGGGATACACTGAGGTTGGCAGGCTTGAAAACTACTATAAGAATGCGCACGGCATATATCTGAAGAAGGTCCTAGCCTAGTTTCCAGAGTTTCAGCTTGGTTTTCTCATCATAGACCTTTTGAATCTCAACGCCTTGAGCTTCAGCCATTACTGACTCTGCTGTCGCGCCGACTACGGAGCCTTTCATAAGGTGGCCTCCGAAAGCTTCGCATTTTTCGTTCGAGACTACTATGTGCGCATGAACCACGATTTCGCCTTTCTCATCGACGACAATGTTCCCTGTGCATGAAGCTACTTCCAGAGGACCTTCCAGACGGATTGTGTCATACTTACCGTCCTTGTAATATCCAAGCGCTGCGCGTGTCAAGCTTCCGATTATAATGAAGTATCCAGCCTTTATTCCGTTCATTTCGGCCTGCCTTTTTATCGATTCAGCCAAGTCTTCGTTTTCAAGGAAGCGTGTGAAGACGATTTTCCCAGTTTTTCCGATTGGCTTCATCTTTTTTCCCTCTTATCACTGTTTTATTGGTCTGTGGGTTTGGAGCACAAACCCTAAAAACTCTTTCCCACATATATTCCTGTAGTGAAGATGCGTTGAGTGGTAAGCAAGACAGCGACACACAGAGACTTGTCAGGGCTATCGTGGTGCTGATTCGTAACACAACGTGGAGATGCGGAAAACTCGAGAGGTTGATTGTGAGCAATCTGTACAGAAGGAACGAGGACTTTGGGGGGCCTGGCATGCCGATAAAAGAGATGATTCAGCGGTTCAAGCTTACCGGCAAGAAAAGGAATGAGTTTTTAGACGCTATAAGAAGGTTGGAAAGAAGGAATGTAGTAAGGGTTCTGATGATATAGGCTTGCTGGCGAGGTTTTTCTAGGACATCTGTTTGACTTCTTTGGCGTTTTCAATCCATTTGCTAGTGATCTTCGTTGAAATGTTCAGTTTTAATGCCAAGTCGTTGGATGAAGCTTTTCGTAAGTCTTCAATGGTGTTTACGCCGAGGGCTTTGAGCTGTGCCGCTCGTTTTTCCCCAATTCCTTTGACCTTCGTGAGCTCGCTTGTGGGCAGTTGAGGCTGTTCAACGATGGGTTTGGCCTCCTCAATCTCTATTGGTTCTGTCACTGCGGGTTCTGAAGGCACGGTGGTCACGACCAACGGCTGCTCTTGCTGCTGAGGCGGTGAAAGTGGTTGTTCAGGAGCGATGGTTGTCGTTGGTGTCGGCGCAGCTGCGAGTTTGCGTCTTTGAGTGTAGCCTGCCCCGATGAATGCAAGGCCGACTACAACCGTTGATACGATCCAGACTTGCTGTTGGTCGACTGAAAAGGCGACCGCGGAAAGTGTTATTACGAAGAATATTACGGCTATTGCGTACAATACGTAATCTAAGCGCATGTTGGTTTTCTCCCCTCTCTATGTTCTGTGGAACTGTTTAAATAATTTTCTGAATTTTGGATGTAAAAAAAGGAGAATTTTGCATTTTTGCTGCTACGTCTTCTCCGTTTGTGATGTCTATTTCAGCAGTTTGTCTTCAGCGGGCATGGGTTTGATTAGGCCTTGTTTCATCAGAGCTTTGACTGACTCGCGTGCATTCTGAATTATCGCCGTGGCTTTGTCGTAGAGTTCCTTTCTGCTCGGTTTGATCCTTGCAACTCCTTCATCAATGGATTTCAGAGCGCATGCGACGGCTTCACGTGGGAAAACTTCCCATTCCTCCATTCTCGGCAGGATATCTTTCTCATGCATTCCGCGTTCTTCAGCAAACTTTGCCAGTTCTTGGGCCGCTGCTATACACATGTCATCAGTCACTGTTTTGGCTCTGACGTCAAGTACTCCCCGGAAAATCGCTGGAAATCCGAGGCTGTTATTGACTTGGTTGGGAAAGTCGCTTCTGCCTGTGGCTACTATCTTTGCGCCAGCTTCTTCTGCCTCCCAGGGCCATATTTCGGGTATGGGGTTTGCGCAGGCGAAGACTATCGAATCATGTGCCATCGTCTTTATCCATTCCTTCTTTATCGTGTCTGGTCCTGGCTTTGACGCTGCGACGACGGCATCTACGCCCTTGAAAGCCTCAGCTATTGTGCCCTTCCTTGTTTCGGCATTTGTTTTTTGAGCCAACTCATATTTCCATGGATCCTCGTCTTTCACTATGTCTTTTCTTCCGGGGTAAACGATGCCCTTAGTGTCTACCATCATTATGTTTCCAGGCTTGATTCCCCATCTTATCAGGACGTAAGCCGTTCTCAGGTTGGCTGAGCCGGCGCCGATCAGGGTTATTAGGGCTTTCTTCGGGTTTTTGCCAACGATTTTAAAAGAGTTCATCAGTCCTGCAAGAATCACCGTGGCTGTTCCCTGCTGATCGTCGTGCCATACTGGAATCTGAAGGCGTTCTCTTGCCTTTTCGAGAACATAGAAGCATTTTGGTTTCTCAATGTCTTCGAGGTTTATTCCTCCAAACGTCGGCTGGATAAGCTCGCATGTTCTGATGATCTCTTCCTGATTCTTTGTCTTTAGGCAAATCGGAAAGGCGTCAACACCGCCCAAGTACTTGAACAGCAGGGCCTTTCCTTCCATGACGGGCAATCCTGCTTCAGGGCCTATGTCGCCTAATCCGAGCACGCGGGTTCCGTCGGACACGACGGCTACGTAGTTCCAGCGATTCGTAAGTTCAAATGACTTGTCTGTGTCCGCTTGAATTTCTTTGCATGCAGCTGCCACGCCTGGAGTGTACCATATTGCAAAGTCAGCTGGGCTTGAGACTGCGCATTTTGGCATTATCTGCACTTTTCCTTCATAGAATCTGTGAAGCGGCGGCGAGAGCATTGAGGGTTTCTTTGCCTTTGCCAGCAACTCGTCAACTGTCGGTTTTCTTTCTTCCTTCTTGGTTTGAGACATCATACTCCTCCTTTTGAAGAAGAGTTGATGTTTCAAGAGCTTCGCCTTTAAATGTTACGGTAACCTTCTCCAGAAATGCACAGTTGTAATTACCTTTAGTCTCTTCACTGGGAGAAAAGAAAATTAAGAAAAATGAAGTTGGAAAGGTATTAGTCCAAGCTTTCTTGTGTGTCTAATATCTTCTTTGTCTGTAGCCGCCGCCTCTTCTGTCCCTGTCGCGCCCGCCGCCGTATCCCCCTCTTCCGCCACCGCCGAAGTCTCTTCCTCCGCCGCCTCTGAAGTCTCTTCTAGGTTGTTCGTATACTTTGCTCGATACGTTGTTTTCAGTGTTCACTTCGCCTGCAATTGCCTGTTCTGCGATTTCCAGTGTGCCGTATCTTCCAATGTTCAGGCGCATGTTACCTCTGAACAGGTTTATGTAGCCGTTCTTGACGTTTACCGTGTCTCCTTCTTTGACTTTTTCGATGTTGTCATCCCATAGAGTCAGGTATATGCAGCCGGTTTCGTCTCCTACGAGAGCGTCACTTACCTTGTGTGGTTCACCGTCTCTTCCAGCCGTAATGTTTCTCACTTCGCTTTTGGATACAATCTTTGCCAATACGTTCACAGCTCGCGATGAGGGACTCAGTTCGCCGACTTTAGCGTCTACAGGTTGTCTGTCTCCTGTAAAACCTTCAACTGCCAATCTTCTTCAACACCTTACATATTTACAATGCAACCATAACATAATGAGCACACTTAAGGCTTTTGGTTTCCTTTTTCAACACCCTTTTCTCTAATTGCTACATCACGCAAGACTGACAAACCTCTTGCGCGCGCGAAGGAGAAAACATGAAGGATAAGCCTCTCCTAAATTGCATCGTGGAAAACTGCAAGCTCGAAGATGACATATTTACAAACGTCACAATCTACAATGCTCCTGAAAGCCTTCTAAGAGAGTTCATGCGGACAGTTGTGGGGCCCAACTATCCTGAGGGAATAAGCGGAGCAATTCAAAACTTAATAAGAAGAGAAACCCTGAGACAAAAGAAAATAGACGCCATTCCTGATGCAATCGAAAAGACTTAGCGCCCTATTCGCATGGGCTATCCTTTTTTGGACTGTAACCAACCACATGCATAAAGCTTATCTCTTAATTCCATTACGAACTCGATGTGAGTCCTTAAATGTTTTTTAATCCTTTCTACTGTTAGTGCGTCGTTCGTTAAAGACAAATAAACATCTGGTATATGAGAAGATTCTTCCTTATGTTTTGACAACCCTAGGAAATCTGCTAAGTCTGAAGGACGGATGGGTTCTGGTTCGTACTGAAAGAACTCAGCTAGATCTTCTATTTCGAATGCACTGCGCTCAAAGGGCAAGGCAATGCCATATTTCAAAGCTCTAATATTACAAAAAGGGATATCGTATGTTTTTATTTTCCATCCAGTTATCCTGACGTTCTTATGAGATTTTCTTTTCAGGTATGCTTGAAAGTCCTTCAATAGTTCTTTTTCATCTTTATTAAAGAAAATATTGTCTCCTATTCCAATCATGATTATCCTACTTGAAATAGGGCTAACTCCTGTTGTTTCAATATCAAATGGGACAGTTTCACTCATCTTTTCCCAACTCCACCCCTAAACATGCCTTTGCACATCTTCTGTACTCGAACGTCCCTTTTTAGGTTTCACATTACCATAACATGTTTCTAGTTCGCGCAAGCATTGTGGTAATCCCATAACGCGCGCTAATTAGTGGCCAGCTTTCTCCGTTGGATATGAGGCTCGACTTCAGTCCAACATGGAACGCAGGGATACTCGTTTGAGCCTAGAGAGGCAATATACGCAAACATAACGTCCGAGCTTGTGAATACTTGCAAATAACTGCAGGTAGCTGATGCCCGACGATATCTACAAGAGGCTGAGCTTTGTAAGATCATATCAGTATATGAGGCATGATAACTGACAAAGCATTACTGTAATAAAGAAAAAAAAGAGTAGATGTTTTTAGTAGGTCATGTTATAGTTGCGTGAAAGCGTGGCGAAATCCACGAGGTTCACAAAGCCGTCATTGTTAAAGTCTGCTTCTGGGTTGTACTTGGGATCGCCAATTCTGGTATTGTAGGCTTTTGCGATGAGGTTCAAGTCAGCTAGGCCAACAACACCATCTCCGTTAATGTCTCCCAATAACTTAATCATGACTTTGACGGAGCTCGTCATATTGTTGTTGGTGGTGTTGTACTCGTATGGCATGAAGCTGGCGTTTGCCGATACCGTGTGCAATGCTGTTGAACTGGGCGTTTGTCCAGTTGGATTCCAGTAGAATGTCAATATGGTCATGTTCTGGGGTGAAAGGTTTGTAACTGTCTGAGTGCCAAGAGTAATGTTACCATCTATGTAAGCTGCTACAGTGAACGTTTCAGTCAAGTTTCCCATGTTGGCAACGGTGACGTTAACCGTGACGATTCTGTTGGCATAGACCTCCACCATAGGCACATGATATATCGGGCTTATCATTTGCGGATAAGGCTGCACGTTGATTGTTGCTACGTCTCTTATTGTGGTTAAGACTTGAACTATGCCATCCACGTAGACGTTGTTTGCGGTGTTGAAGTAAGTTTCGTAAGGTACGAATGATGCTGTTCCAGTTATAGTGTAGTTATCCTCGATTACCCCTGTGGTGTCCCAGATGATGGAAACGGTGGTACTAGCATTCGGAGCCAGATTGTTCACGGATGCCGAGCCTATTAGGGAGCTGTCGTACCATGCACTGGCAGTGAAGCTTTCAGTTACGTCTCCGAAGTTGGTTAGTGTGACATTTATCACGTCAGTCCAGTTCTGGTAGACCCAATTGGTTGCTGCAACCACGTTTATGACTGCTACGTCCCTGATTATGTTGGCGAATATTCCGTTGAACGTGTTGTGCACTATCGGGTCTCCGTACTGATCTAGCAGTTCAGTGTCTGTCAGAGTTAGCGGAGTTATTCCATACGAGTTCACGTAGAATCGCAGCACAGCTAGCGGTGCTGACGTCACCGTTATCGGAGACAAGTAGTAGAGGCATATCCACGCGTACCCTGTTATCGTGTTGCCCGTCAACACTGCCGTCGGATACTCTCCTTGGGTTTGAACGAAGTCAAAGCCGATCCAAGTCAGCACTTGCGGATCATACGTTAGGTTGAAAATACACGTGGCCAAATCTGTAACGTTGGATACTGTGATGTTGATGGAAAACGTTGAGCCTGGCCCCATAGAAACGTTCAGGATCTGTGATGGGTCGATATATATTGCAGGCGCTGTCAACGGCGGCATAACCGTTATCGCAATAGTGTTTGACGTTGTAGTGTTTCCATAAGAGTCTGTCACGTTCATCGAGAACAAATATGATCCGCTGGAAATCGGCGAGAACGTATAGTTTGCTAAGGTAGCGCTCGGTATGAGACTGTCGTTTAGGAGCCATTGATATGTATACGGCGGCACTCCACCGCTAACAGTTGAGCTAAGGTTCACAGCCTGACCAACATACACAGCCGTTGATGATGCACTGATGGACGCTATAGGAGATGTCAGTTGTGTCACCGTTACAGAAGCATTGCCAGAGATCGTAGTGTTTCCAACGCTGTCGGTAACATTCATGTAGATGGAGTAAGACCCTGTTGCTGCCGGGGTGAAATCCCAACTGTTTGAACTTGCGCCCAAGACGATAGTACCGTTTCTATACCATTGATAGCCATACGGTGGCACTCCACCGCTGACTGTTGAAGTGAAATTTACGTTCTGGCCAAGCAGTATAGACGTTGACATTGGGCTTATGGATGCCGAGAGCGGTGCAATCGCGATGTTAGAGAAGAATCCATTCTGTACGTAAAAGGGTATATCGTTGGAGCCAAAATCGGTCATGGCTACGTAGGGCATTCCAAGAATTGAACTTCCAACTGCTAAGACCTGAAAAGTTATAGTTGCTGTCACATTGCTTCCGAACCATCCGCTACTGCCTGAAGCTGCTGCGAAAGCAAAGGACGTGGCGTTGGTGTATGGAGGCGATGATATTATATTGTCCCCGCTGTCATAGAAGCCCGCCGTTATGGCATATATGAGTGGTACTTTAAGCACGCGTGTTCCAACGTAAGAGACAAAGGATGTTGGTACGAGTACGGTGTTGTTCCACTCTAGATGGACCTCAAGACTTCCCAGACCCAATGGCACATTGTCTATAGTGACGTTGTAAATACTAACGTTCACTTGGAACGTGGAACCAATGGTAAGGCTTGCGTTCTGTATGTTTGAGGGTTCCACAACCACAGCCGGTTCATCGCCCGGAAAGGCCATCGCCATTTTGGCTGCCATTGGAGCGAATGTTCCGAAGCAAAGAATAAGCATTAAAGCAATCACCAAAGATTTTCTCTTCAAAGTCTCACCTCCCTTTACTGGCGTCACACGCGCAATGTTGCCGCAACAATCTTACGGCCGCTAATCTTGCTCACAATATTAACCATTCTTCCTCTATCTCCCCTCATAGAGTTGAGTGCTTGAAGGAATATTAGACTTTCGGTGAACAGAGCAAGAAGCGCGCGCGATATTCAGAGCGCGTGCTAGCCTGAAGTAACCTCATACACTCAAACTAGCGCCTACCCATGTTCACCATATCACCAGCACACCTGGTGGGTAGGTAAAAAGGATCAGTTAATGGCTCGCCTGCTGACCAAATTTCGTCAGCCACAAGGAGAACAAAGCGGAACACAGCTCACTTTGGCAAAAGGTAGCTCTTCAGCCTAATAAGGCCAACTCCATGGTCCATGATATCTGTGATCAATCTCATAATGGGGGTTCTCTTTCCTTTCTTTTCCTCCCACTCCACCGGAAATTCGACGCACTTGTAATTGTTGCACACACTTCGGACAATGATTTCCGTGTCCCAGAACCATCCAGTACTTTTGCATTCATCTAGAAGATCTGTGATTAGTCGATTAGAGAACGCTTTGAAGCCGATTTGGTGGTCGAACACGTGATCTTTGAACATCATTCTGATGAGGGTGTTGTAGGATCTTGACACGAGTTCCCGCAAAAATGGGCGATGGACTCTAGCGCCTTCTATGTATCTTGATCCCGTGGCCAGATCATTTCCCTCTCTTATCGAATTGATTAATCGAGGATAGTATTTCATATTTGTAGCAAGGTCGCAGTCAATATAAACATAAATATCGCCCCTCACTTTGCTCCAAGCGCGCTTTAATGCCATTCCTCTTCCCAATTTCCCGGTGGCATGAAGATGAGTGACAACGGGGTACATGTGCTCTAAGCTTTGAGCAATAACATCAGTTCCGTCCGTACTTCCATCTTCAGCTATCACAATACAGAAATTCTCACCCAGTTTAGGAGTTTCTTGTAGCAACAGTTCTACGCATTTTCTTAGGTTTTTTGACTCGTTGAAGGCTGGGACTGTTACAACGATCAAATTGTCATCCTCCTATTCGTGTCGCAATAAGTATGATTCTCAATAAAATAAAGCGTTCAATCATCCATAAGCCTCTCGACATGAGCTACATTGACACTCCCAAGAATCCTCCAGATAAAAGCCTTGCGCCTACTCTATATTGTTAATTATTCGTGCAAATCTCAGCTGGGGTGATTCAAAGCAAAAGAGAAGCATTAA
>Ga0315289_10003830_pt1 | contig 22638 bp, 20 predicted proteins | sample YL17G11_40_MG_FD_203452 | JGI IMG/M metagenome (GOLD analysis project Ga0315289, IMG submission 203452) | Sediment microbial communities from Yellowstone Lake, YNP, Wyoming, USA - YL17G11_40 | ecosystem: Environmental > Aquatic > Freshwater > Lake > Sediment | place: USA: Wyoming | collected... | reverse complement strand
CAGCTTGAATTTTCCGCCCATCGAGAGTTCTAAAAATAAATTCTATAAACTAATTATCACCAGTTCAACAAATGACGTGTCGTTTATCACTGTGCCCCAAGACCGTTATCCAGATGGGAAACTGCTGATCAATCAAGAGGTAGTTAACGAAAATCTGGTCTTTAATTTCCGTTATTATACAAATAACATCTATAAAATATTAATATACCGGATCGGTATGTATAAGCCTTGGTTTTTTAGAAATGGAATAGGCTTTATTATTATGTTTGTATTATATTCAATTTTAGCTGGATGGCTAGCTGGTGTTCTAACAAACGAGGCACTCAAAAAAACTGATGATTAATAGTTGTTAGTTTTCTTGATTACATTCATTATTGCTATAATTTACAGATATTTTTTAAAGAAAATTTCGTAGACACCTTTATCCCCTACGTAAACTTTATTTATATAATCATTTGGTAATATTCTACTTAACCCAGGTTTATCATATTTAATTATCAATTCTGGTCGGAATCTCTCATCCCTTAATATTGAAATAAACTTTTGTGTTTCTTCTAATTTCATAATATCGGCATGAACCTCAATAAACATCCTGTCAATCTTTTTTAAAGTCTTCATCATACCATTTAATACGTTTAATTCATAGCCCTCAACGTCCATTCTGACAAAAGTTGGACTTTCTTTATTTTTCAAAAAGTTATCAACCGTATCAACATCAATAAATATTTTTTTAATTGGATTATTTATCGTCCGAAAACTATGTAAATTACTCCTGGATGAAATATACATCGCTTTTTTGCCTTTACTATCACTCATAGCCATCTGAAATACCTCTACATTTTGACGTTGGTTTAGACCAATATTTGTTTTTAGATTATTGATATTTTTAAGTATTGGTTCAACAGCATAGACTTTTTTGCATAACCTAGATTCTAGCAGTACATAATATCCAATATTTGCTCCGATTTCTAACACTATATCGTTTTTATCTAAAATTTTTATTAGATGCTCTGTGGCAGATGGTTCTCTAATTCCATCAAGAAATAAATCTCTGTGTATCCCATAATCATTCATGTCTAGCTGCATTTGACTGCCACCTATATTTTTTATAATTATTCCTTGCGGTTTTAATTTGTTATACAATCTGGTCTTCCTTTTATCCTCCTCTTTAACCATCATTAAATCTTTATATCTATTAAAGGCATGCCTTACGCCAAACTTCATCATAATCATAAAACCATCTCTGATTGTTTTAAATTCTATCATTATAAAATTTCCTTATTTTAATTTATACCAGTTAATGATTTGTTTGACTTATTTCTTTCTAGAAGAGGTAGTAAGTTAAAAAATCCCATCATTAATCCCAAGAAAATGAATCCAACCCCCCTGTCAATAAAGGCAACAAGTAATATATTGCTGGCCGATACACTTACTACCGCAGCTGTAATTACTAATACGGCTTCGTGAATGCCTAAATATGCTGGGGTGATGCTGAAAACAAAAGATAATCTGGACACCAAATATAAATAAAACACCTTGGTAAAAGCTACGCTTAGACCAATTGACAAAAATGAAAAAAACATAAAAACAATACCCATAAAAACGTATATAGTGGAAGCAGTAAATAACTTAAATAATAAAATTTTATCCTTCTTCAATGAATTCCAGCCTTCTATAATTTCAGAAAATTTTTTTATGAGCAATTTTTCTGAGGGCCGTATTGTAGGGGTGAAAATAATGATGAATAATAAACTCAAAAAAATCAGGATAAACAAAGCAGTTAAAATGAAGTTGAAAATTTGATATTTTAAAAATAAGTAAAGGGTGAGTAGTAATATCAGAAAAGAAATAACCAAAAATAAGACTATATTAAAACCGGCCATGCTTATAACAAATTTTGTGTAATTAAACTTATATTTCTTCTTCATATACACGGCCTGCACCAGATATCCGCCTTTAAAAGGAGCTATTAAATTGAAGAAGCTATTTATAATAGACAAATAAAATCCCTCCCAAATATTTATTTTAACTCCTAGCTTATTAGTTACAATTTTTAAAATGTAGCCGTTCGATAATAAAAATAGCATGTAAGTAATGCTCATAAAAAATAGGTAGTGCCAATCCAAAAAAAATATTTTTTTAAAATCACTAGAGTTTTTATATATATAAAAACCTAACCATATGAAAAAAATTGTCAGAATTACTAATGATATTATTCTTTTAAAAATAATGTTCTTCATATAGCCACTATAATATTCAAAGTTATAGAAATTTATGGAATGAACTATTGATTATCTAAACAGCCCTTTACAGCATTAAATAGTCCTATTGTAATCTCCGATTTTGTGGCAAGGAATGTTTGATAACCGGCTTCGGCTATTTTTTCTCTCAGATTGTGATCAAATTTCAATTCTAGAATTGCATTAGCTAAGGTTTTAGGATTGGCCATTTCTACCATAATACAATTTTTTTTGTGTTTTAGTAACTCCCCATTAGCCTTGTTTTCGCCGACTATTATGGATTTCTTCATTGCCAGAAATTGAAAAGTTTTTCCGGAAATTACTCGTCTAGCTTTTTCAACTGATGAAAAATGACCGCCCAAGCATACGTCTGCCTTGGCAATTTCCTTCGGTAACTCCTCGTATGGTACCCAATTTATATATTCTACATTTTTTAAATTCAGCGAATCAATACTTTCTTTGTACTTCCTTCTAATTGGACCAGCTAGCCTAAATAATACCATCGAGTCACTTTCCAATATCTTGGCTGCATTTAAAATTATTTCAATTCCTTGTAGTGGTAAGCCTGTCCCATAATAAAAAATAGTAAACTTATCTTCTTTTTTCATTACTTCCCTTGGGTAAAAAATACTTTGATCAGCACCAACAAAAATTCTTGAAAATTTTTCTTTAGGAATATGAAATGTCTTGGAAAAATATTCTATATGGGCATTGGTATCAAGTATAACTCTATCTGCTATTTTACAATCATAACGATCCAGCCAATAAGTAAACCGACCTATCAATGATTGTGGTTCAAATTTCCTTCTCTCAAAGCACAAGGTATCATAAATAGAAATAAAGGCATCGAAAATAATTGGTTTGCGAGTCATTAGCCTGATAAAAGGCAATATTTCTTGGCCACGAAAACCTACGATAATTATATCAACATCACGCTTTGGCAATAATAAAAACTTCCATGTGGCAATAAGGTACCTGAAAAATGATTTACTATTATATACACATTCAATTAACTTAATGTCCTTGTTTTTTTTCAAACAATCTCTTATAACATCTTGCCTAACATAGTGACTGGTATAATAAGTAGCAAAATAAAGAACTTTCATGTATTATTATAATTCTACTTTTGATAAATTCTTTTTTTTTCAAAATATAACAATCTCTCCTGTGTCATCCTTACTCTATTTATCATATCAGCGATCAAGCCAACAATAAAAACAAGTAAACCAAAAATATTAAAAGCTAAACCGCCAAAGCCCACGCTTTTGTAGGGTGTGATCTCGCCAATCGATAGCAACCTTATTAATACAAATAAATCTAGGATTAAACCAATAATAAAAAGTATAATGCCGGCCCAGCCGAAGAACTTTAACGGCTTATAATCAAGCATGGTGCGGAATATAGTATTAAATATATTATAGCCATATTTCCAAAGGCTTTGGGCTACTTTTGACTCACCAAACTCCCGTTCGCCACGAACCTTAATCGGTACCTCGACTATCTGTAAATCCTTAAACATCAAATTAAGCAGTGTTTCATGCGTGTATGTGAATTTACTGAACAAATTAAGATTTAATAACGCTTCTTTGGAATAAGCTCTAAAGCCGCAGGAGACGTCGTAAAACCTCTTGCGGGAGACAAAGCTAATCAATCTTGCCACTTTTTCATTACCCCATTTTTTTAATCTGGGCATTTGCGGTATTAATTCTCTGTTTATGAAACGCGACGCCGTGACACAGTCAGCTCTGTTTTTGAGAATCGGTTCTACCAATTTAGAAATGTCTTTGCCGTCAAACTGGCCGTCAGCATCAATGTTTACTAAAATATCAATATTCTGCCTTAGAGCTTCTTCGACAATTTCCTGAAATACCCGACTCAAGCCCCTATTTTGTAAGTGGCTGATCACCCTTACTCTATTTGATTCGGCTATCTCCTTTGTTTTATCGCTCGAGCCATCATCGATAACTAAAACATCTACATCATCAACGCCATCGATATGAACGGGGATGCTTTTTATAACCTGATTTATTGTCTTTTCTTCATTATAAGCTGGTATAGAAATAAGTAGTTTCATATATTTTAGTTAACCATAAAAAAACAAAAAAATAAAGTGCTTTAATACCGAATCAGCCGTTAACTATTAATTGACTGTTTTTTTGGTATTTCCTTAAGATACTCTGGCTTACAGAAATAATTATTAATATGAATAATATTGTTCTGATAAAAACGAATATATCAAAAGCTAACGAATTATAGCCAAAATAATCCCAAGCAACGGGAAACTGCAGGTAATTAATTATGTCATAAACGACTATCAGAAAAAATTCTTTCCTTGTTTTGGCAAACAAAATTAAGAATGGCAGTAACCAAACAAACCATTGAGGCGAATAATAAGGTGAAAATTGTACATACAGCAAAATAGCGAGAAGTGACCAACTGATTAAATCTTCAGCGCTTTTAACAAACCGTCTAAAGAAATTGTAACAAATATAAACAAGCACCGGCAGAATTACCTGTAAAAATGTTAGGAGCAGACTGGTTATTTTCATATAGCCCAGGAAGAGAAAGCTAGGCAAAATTATTTCTAGAGCTTTAAGATAAATAACATATACTGACCCATAACCAAATCCTCTTGATGTTTGGTATATATAAGGGAAAAGCCCATTCTCAAGTCCAGCAAGAAGGCAAAGAATAATGGTGATAACAATCGTCGGGATTAGCATAATCCACAGCCATCTGTTTTTAAACAAACTTGCCTTGTACTGATTTGTTTGGTTGAGATAATAAACAAAAAATATGGGAAACAGAAAAAGTGCATAGCCCTTGGTCAAAAAAGCCATACTCAAAATAACAAAAGACCAAATAAATTTTTTTCTTAGTAGTAAAAGTAAGCTTAGTTGTACTAAAAAAGCGGGAAAGACATCGAATCGATTGATTAAATAGAAGACAAAGGATGGCAAAATAAAAAGCCATAGTATTTTTTTACTCTTACTTAAGATAGTAATAATTCTATAGGTAACCAATACCAGCAAAATACCGAAAATAACATTTTGGGTGATTAATATAAATTTATAACAATCAAAAGTATCAGAAAAAATAGCTGGAATAGTTAAATAAAGAACAGCCAGTGGCGGATACTCAATACGGCTATATCTATATGGAATACTCCGATGAATATAAAATTTAACTCTATCATAAAATACAGACAGTTCTTGATCATCGCGCACCAAACTAATACCCTCATGATTAGTATCCGAAAAAATTTTTGCTGGAGAAAAGTAGGCTAACAAAATAATAACACCAAAAAATACTGCAAATAAAAGTAAAATAATAATAAGCTTACTATCCAACTTTCTTATCATATATTTTTTTTATTCTTTTCTTCAACGCCCATATTCTCCTTAGATCATCGGCAATAGTTGATATTAATTTAACTTTGCTCTTTCTTTTTAAACCACGGTTTTCCGACCATTCGACAGGCACTTCTTTAATCTTATAACCAGATTTTTCAGCTAAAATAATCAGTTCTGTATCAAAAAACCATCCGTTATCATTTATTTTCGGTAAAACATTTATCGCAATCTTTTTATTTATCGCTTTAAAACCACACTGCATATCGACAATCTTAGTGGACAAAAGAGTTTTTGTCATGACATTTAGTCCCCTTGAGATAATTTCCCTTAGCCACGATCGTCTGACCCTGGCACCCGGTGCATGTCTCGAACCAATTGCCATATCAAATCCCTCACTGACAATTGCCTCTATTGATAGTTTAATCGCTGCTAAATCAGTGGCCAAGTCACAATCCATGTAAAAATAAATGTCAGCTTCATATTCTGACCAGGCCTTTTTTAACGCGTAACCACGGCCTTTTTCTGGAATGTGGAAATATTTTATTTCTGGGATTTGGCTTGATAGTTTTTTAGATATATCAACAGTACCATCATCAGAACCATTATCGGCGATTAAAATATTCCATTCATAGCTACCTAGATTTGTTTTTATATAATTTAACAATTTTTGAGTGTTTTGCTCAATAACTTTTTTCTCATTGTAAGTTGGCAATACAAAAATTATTTTCATCTATTTAGCTATTATAAACATTTATTTGCTTACTCACGCTGACTGTTTTTATTATTATATAAATAAAATATACATAGACAACTGAATTGATTAATGCGCCTATATTTTTGAAAATAAGGCTTATTGTATATGAATGACCCATGACAGCCACTGGTTGAAAAAAGGGCAAAACAGCAATCAAATTAGCGAAAAATGTTAAAGTCAGAATTATATAAATAATAAGGAATTGCTTATTTTTTGGCCAAACAATTGATAGAAAAACAAAAATTGGGAAAAGATACCTCTCATGAATTTGGGTCGGCAGCATGAAAAAACTGAAGGCAATAAAACTACTGGCCAGATAAATAAATTTATGATTATATTTTCTAATTATATAAATAATAAATATATACGAAATTAAAAATAAAAATATGCCGATGTAAAAAAATGGGATTAATCCGAATAATTTCTGATTATCCAAAATTAATCCGAAACCTTTTGATAGCAACCACCAGGGATTAAAAGCATTTACTGATACATATGGATACCGACCGATAACATAGAAATAATGTCTGACAAAGTTAAATAAATTCCCTGATAAAATTATCGGAGAAAGAATGATAAAAATAAAAACAGGGATTAAAACTACCAATCTAGCCAATGCTTTTTTATTAACTTTTAGATTTAGAAAGAAAATTAAAGGGACAAAAATTATACTCTGAGGTTTAGTAAATACTGCCAAAATAATAAAGAACCAAGATAAATAAAATTTACTTTTTGATAAAAAGATTATTGATATAAATACCAACAATGTATAAAGTGCATCAATCTGGCCCCAATAAGCTGATAAATAGATTATGCCCGGATTAAAAACGTAAAACAAAAGTCCTAATAAACCAGCTTTGAAATTTATACTTTTTTTCAGTAATAAAAATATTAAATAGCCTGTCAATAAATCAAAAAATATAGCCGCTGATTTTATCAATATTGAAAGTGTATTGCTGGCTAGATTAAAAGATGGTGAAAAAAATCCTTTATAGATGCTGCCTGACAATTTCAAAAAATATATAAACAGATAAGGAGCGTAGACACCGCTTTCGACTGGCCTTTTATAGACAGAGAATATATCACCGACAACGCTTTCCTTGCTCCATTGCTTAAAAAGATTCAAATCATAGTTGTCGCTATGAAATGTGGCTATGTATATTCTCAGACTCAAAGCTAAAAATAATATGACAAAAACTAACAAAAATGTTTTTAATTTTGTGTCAATTATCATATTAAGTTTACTCATCATTATTCTAACTGATAAATACTAGCCTCTTCATCATGGTAAACAACTTTTATTTTAGGATCATTCTCAAGAGCTTCAGTCATCGCTTGATGTCCGCTTTTTACAAAAACGTAGGAGGCATTAAAATCATTCTTTATAACCTCGTACATCCTGTCAGCCGGCTTACCGTTAGTTAAATCAACCCATTTCCAATACAAATCTTTGTTATACTCATACATAAAAGTAGGATCCAAACCAACAATATAATAATTCCAGGTATTATGAAAAAATAAAATAGGAAATTCATCCCAGCTGCTGTGTACGACTATTGAGCCTTGCGGAGAATTATTCTTCAGCCACTCCATAGCGTTTGAAAATTTATAATAAGGCCAGCCACTGTCTAAATCACCCTTTGTTGTTTTAATATCGCGTATAATTATTGTTGGCACCACCGCCAGTACATAAACTAAAATAATAGTTATTAAAATTTTTCTTTTAAAATAAAAATTAATGGCTGTATTTAATAATTTCTTAAAATTTATTTTAATAATAAATTGATTTATAACAGTAGCGGCAAATAGAATGGCGAATGGTGCATAATAATCCATGTTCCTCTTTGACCTTAGGGTCATAATGAAAAAAAACAAGTAAATAAATAATAATGTTATGCTTTGACGGCTTTGCTTTCTTAAACTGAAAAAGAATAAAACAAGTGCGATGACTAAAAGAATTGTCGCCAAAACTGAATTAGAGATTAAATCAATAAATTTGTAAGGATACCATTCGGCACCGACACCAATAACTTTTTGGTAATTAACTACAGCAATTTTAATAATATGATACCAGTAAAAATAAAGATTCTTGGGGAAATATGGATTTATAATGATACCGGCCAGTGTCCCGCTCAGACCACCCAAAAGAACCTTTGTGCCTCTATTTTGTATTAAGCTGAGCCAAAATGTATGCTTTTTTTGCCAGGGCAATCTCCATTTCTTCTTATTTTTGACTTTTTCAAAAATAAAATCAATAACGGCAAAAATCATACAAAATATCAACATCAACGGGAAGCCGTCATATAACCAAACAAAGAAAAATGATAGAAAAAATAAGTACCAGTAACGATAATGAAAAATAAAATAAAGCCCCAAAAGCAGAAAAATAACAGCTAAACTTTGGGCGCGTGCCAAACTAATACGAAAAGTAAAGGGAGTGATTAGCAAAAGAATAAAGCTGTAGACAATAGCGTACCTAATCCTCTGCTTTCTTAGAAACCAATAGAAAACCACGATACAAAGTGTAGCAAAAACAATTACCGATAGTTTTATGCCAAGCACTGGCTGTAAAAATAAAATAAAGGGTATCTCAAAAAGATGAAATAGAAAATGATGATCAATGTAATAGTTTTTGAAAATTGTAAATTGCTGCCATGGGAAATTTTTAACCACTCCCTGCTCTTTAATAAGCATCGCCATTTTCATGTGATAATAAGAATCAGGGCAGGCAAACCCCGGATTATACTGCAACCAAGCCAAAAAGGTAAAGGAAATTACAATCAACAATAAAAAAGAAAGCCACGTCTGCTCTCGCTTTATAAAGCTTATTACTTTTTTGTTTGTTTGATTCATACTTAAATTATAACATTGATTACTATTTATAAAAAGACAAAGAGCTCCTGCCCAAACATGGCTGGCAGGAGCTTTTCAGAATAATAAAGGACTATAACTTAGCAAGCTCTTTTTTAAAAAATTCTACCCAGGGGATGCGCGAGGGATCCAAATTATTCAGCATAGCCAGATAAAAACTAACATAACTGCCTAATAGTAAAATCTCGAATGATTGCTCTAATTTTGTCTTGGCTTTAGCTTTGTAACTGACAAAATCAAAACCATTTTTCTTAATTACTTGCTTGGTAACTTTATATCTCGCTTGATTTTTGGATAAATAAAAATCTGATTCAATCAACCAAAACTTCAAAAGTTTCTTGGCCGCTTTAGGATAAGCCAAACCTTCCATTAAATGGTGGTTTAACTCTGGAATGAAAAAATATGTGGCGAAATTTTTGGCATTTTCGTTTAATTGATTGGAGGCGACATGGGCATTACCAGCTAAAAATTCCGAGCCAACCAAAAAAGGAACTTTATTTCTTAGGGACAATGCTATTTTCTTGGCTTTATTTTTATTTGACTTCATCTTCACGCCAAATTCACGATGTCCTTTTATAATTACTCTAGTAACCATTTCTAAATCTTTGTCAGCAAAATTTAATATACCTGCTTTTTTGAATAGCCCAATCTGGCCCAAAATTGAATATCCCAAACCTAAACGCACCTGACCACAGGGATTGTACCTTGGTTCGAATATATAAGCAGGTACTTTATATTTCTTAGCCCACCGCCCCAGCAGGCCATCAGAAGTGATGACCATAACCTTTGCCCTTCTGGCCAAGGCCTGCTTAAAAGTCCTGAGCGTCTCTTCTGTACTGCCGGAATAACTAGAGGCGATAAACAGCGTTTTATTACCCACATCAGCTGAAATATCATAGCTATTTAAAACTTTGACAGGCGTTTTTAATTTACTAAAAAATAGAGATTGAATAATATGCCCGCCTAAGCCAGACCCTCCCATACCACTGATTACTACATTATTAATATTTCTATAGGCCTTTGGTATTTTCACTCTTTTAACCTCGTCCCAGGCTTGTTGACATTGTAAAGCAAGAGATTCGATCGAACCAAGAACATTACGTTTATCTAGTTTTTTTATTATCTTGTGATTATCTAATACATTCATAATAAATTAAAATAGTTATGCTTATAGTATAAGTTAATTTAGCTCGGTAGGCAAGTTGATTTTTCAGCCTAAATTTGTTATATTTATTAGTGACTTAATGTTATTTTTTCATCTATAATTAGCCGTAAATAATGATTTTTTAAAAATAATTATGTCCGGGCACTCAAAATGGTCGCAAATTAAAAGACAAAAGCAATCAACTGATCAAAAACGCGGTAATTTATTCACTAAACTAATTAATGCGATTACTATTGCGGCACGTCAAGGTGGTGGTGACCAGTCCACTAATTTTAAATTAAGACTAGCTACAGAGAAAGCTAAACAGGCGAATATGCCTAATGAAAACATAGAGAGAGCTATTAAGAAAGGTGCTGGTTCATTAGAGGGTATTAAAATAGAAGAAGTTATTTATGAAGGCTTTGGTCCAGAAGGTATTGCCTTAGTTATAGAAACTTTGACTGATAATAAAAATCGCACTACCTCGGAAATAAGGAATATATTGACAAAATACGGTGGTAATCTCGGCAATGCCGGCAGTGTTATGTGGATGTTTGAGCAAAAGGGCGTATTAAGAATTAGCCGTGAAGCCTTAGACCAAATTAGAGATAAGGAAGATTTGGAGCTTAAGATTATTGACGCCGGTGCCTCTGATTTTACAGAGGAACAAGAAGGATTAGTTATTTATACCAAACCTGAATCTCTGCATCTGGTTAAAGAATACTTGGAAAATAAAAATATAAAATTTGAAACTGCCGAAATTGAATTAGTGCCAAAAAATAAGGTAAAGGTGGGTGATGAAAGTACAAGAGCAAATTTAAGTAAAATTTATACGGAACTCGAAGAGAATGATAGTATTAATAACTATTACACTAATGTTGGAACCTAAGGAAAGAGAAATAATTTTAGGCATTGATCCCGGTTTGGCAATCACAGGCTTCGGTGTTATTGTTAAGAAAAATAAGAATGTTAAGGTATTAGCCTCTGGTTGCATCAGAACATCACCGCGAGCTGATTCCGGAGAACGTCTGCATAAAATTCAAAAGGAATTAAAAAAATTAATAAGAAAATTCAAACCTGATATCTTAGCCACTGAAGAAATATTTTTTGCTAAAAACGCTAAAACTGCCCTAAAGGTAGGTGAAGCGAGAGGAATAATTCTATTGAGCGCTTACTCAGCGAACGTACCTGTTAAAGAATTTTCTCCCCTGCAAGTTAAACAAGCTATCACTGGCTATGGCCGGGCTGAAAAAAAACAAATGCAAAAAATGGTAAAAGTACTGTTGAATTTAAAAGATATACCCAGACCTGATGACGCGGCGGATGCATTAGCGATTGCCATATGCTACGCTCAAACTAAAAAATACTTTTAATTTAAAAATATGCCAGAAATACCACCTAAAATACAAAGGCTGATTAAGGTTTCCCGTGCCGTGATCGAAGACTGCGCTTTGGAAAACGGTGCCATTGTCGCAGCCAATACTGATAAGCCTTATTGTCCAAAAGAAGCAGCAGACTATCGCTATGTTTGGCCTAGAGACGCTTCACTTATCTGCGTCGCCGCTGAATACCTGAAGCTACCGATCCAAGAATCTTTTTTCCGATGGGTCTGTGAAAGGCCAGAGGATTTTAAACAGGACAAACTACTTTATTCTAATTATTCCACCAATGGACGCATCGCTAGTATGGGTAAACAATTTATGGCTGACCAAATGGGTACATTGCTTTGGGCTATTCATTACCATTTTAGAAAAGATCATAAAAAGGCTATGCGTTTTAAAGAATTAATTGAGCTATTAGCTGACGGACTATCAAAGGTTTGGAACAAAAACTATTTTCTTGTCAGCACCACTGATATCTGGGAGGAATCACACCGTCGCACTTCTATCCGTATCGAGAATAATTTTACTTACACATTAGCAGCCTGCGCCCGCGGTTTGCTTTGTGCCCATGAGATTATCCCAAATCCTCTATGGAAAGATACAGCGATGCAAATGATTTCGGAAATAAATGAAGCATATAATGAAAAAAATAAATATTTTTACCGCAACGTAGGGAAAATCAGTGATCCAAATATTGACACTTCTTTATTAGGCTTGGTTTATCCATTTAGAATCCATGAGCCAAGTGATGAAAAAATAGTGAATACAGTGAAGAAAATAGAAAGGGAAATCGTGATTAATGGTGGCGTGCACCGCTATCAATTTGACTACTTTGACAGCGAAGGTTCATCTCAAGAAGGCGGCGGCGTCTGGCCAGTATTAAATTTCTGGATGTCTATTTATTGGTCTTTAGCAAAGAATAAAGAGAAAGCGCTGCAATATTACAATTGGGTCATCGATCGCTCAGATAAATTTTCGGGCTACTTTCCGGAGCAATACTTTGATGATTTTAGAATAAGTATTTATCCCCTAGCCTGGAGTCATGCCATGTTTATTATCGCCACTCATTATCTGGGCTATTTGTAATCTATATGAATAAATTATTGCATATTGCCAGCATTGCCTCAGAGGTCGCGCCTTACTCTAAAACTGGTGGTTTAGGTGATGTAGCTAAGGCCTTACCAAAGGCTTTAGCTAATCTTGGTCATCAGGTAATTATTATTACTCCATATTACGGATTCATTCGTAAGCAAAACTTAAAATTAGAAAGCAGTCCCGCTAGTTACCAAGAGGTTGTTGGCCAAGAAAAATATAACTGGGGCTATAAAAAATTAGATTTTTCTCAAAACCTCAAGATTTATTTCATTGCCAACCATGAATTGTTTGGTTGCCACTCACGTATTTATGGCTATGAAGACAATATGAGGTTTTTGTTTTTTAATTTAGCCGCTTTAAGATTACTGGAGGTAATTAACTTTAAGCCTGATGTTATTCATTGTCATGACTGGCAAACCGGTTTGGTACCAAATATTTTAAAGGACAACCTCGATGCTTACCCTTCGCTTAAAGAAACGGTGACTGTTTTTACTATTCATAATTTGGCTTTCCAATATGAAGGAGATTGGTGGAAAACACCTGACAAATATCTTGATGATGGCAAAAATTCTTTTCAAGAGGTGTCCAATGCCAAGATGAAATATATAAATTTTACAAAAAGAGGCGTCCTTTACTCCGATATAATCACAACAGTCAGTGAAAGATATGCTCATGAAATATTAACTCCCGAATTTGGCCAGGGCTTAGAAAAGTATCTAGATAGACGCAAAGACAGGCTTTATGGAATAATTAACGGTATTGATTATGCTGTCTTTAATCCTTCCTTTGATCAAAACGTCTATTATCGCTTTGACTGGAATACCCTTAGAAGAAAAAGGAAAAATAAATTGGCTCTGCAAAAGGAAGTGGGTCTGGAACAAAAAGCGGACATTCCTTTAATTGGCATTGTCAATCGCTTATCCGAACAAAAGGGTTTCAATTTGATTATGGAAACAATTGATACATTAATGAGGCAGGACTTACAAATTGTCATTGTCGGCTCGGGAGATAAGGAATATATAAAGTTTTTCAGAAATATCGAAAAAAAACATCCAAAGAAAATTGGTATTTACACGCCTTTTACAGAGGAAATGGCTTCCAAGGTCTATGCTGGCTCTGATATATTTTTGATGCCATCGCGATTTGAGCCCTGCGGCCTTTCGCAATTAATTAGTCTGCGCTATGGTTCAATACCTATTGTCCATGAAACTGGTGGTCTTTCCGAAACAGTCACTAATTTCAATCCTAAAACGAGAAAAGGTAACGGTTTTGTCTTTAAAATCTACACGCGCGAGGATTTTTTGATGGCCTTATCTAGAACTTTAGAAAATTATAAATACCCTCAAACTTGGGAATTCTTGACTTGGCAAGGAATGCGACAGTCATATTCTTGGGAATTGCCCGCTAACAAATATTTAAAGGTGTTTAAAATAGCCATCAAAAAGAAAGGGACTGAAAAATAATTATGCCAAAAATAATCTGGGCTAATTTTTTCCATATTTATGAACCGCCGGGCTGGCCAAAGTCAATTATCCTTAAAGTAGCCAGGGAAAGCTATCGCCCTATTTTAAAAATTATCAAAGCCCAGCCATCTCTTAAAATTACTTTAAATATAGCGGGGTCTTTAACAGAACAACTCGCTCGGTATAAAATTATAGACATTATCAATGATATAAAAACATTAGCCAAAGCAGGAAAAATAGAATTAACTGGCAGCGCTAAATATCACACTATTCTGCCGCTTATTCCGGAACAAGAAGCAATTAGACAAATTAAGCTTAATGAAAGGGTTAATAGAAAATATTTTGGCAATGTTTATCAGCCTAGAGGATTTTTCCCACCGGAAATGTGTTATAGCGAAAAAATGGCAAAAATAATTAGCCGGCTTGGTTATCAATGGATACTCATAGATGAAATTAGTTATAAGGGAAAGTTGGGCAAAGCGAAATTTGATAAAAAATTCTGCCTTAAAGCCACTGACTTAGCCATAGTTTTTAGAAACAGGCTAATCAGCGACTTCATCAGCTTCGAGGCTCCGGCTGATGATCCAGATAAATTATTTAATAAAATAAGCAAAGAAGGCCGTTCCAATCCTTACTTAATTACAGCCATGGACGGCGAAAATTTGGGCCATCACCGGCATAAAGTGGATCAACTTTGGGCAAAACTTGTGGCTCACGATGACGTAGAAACCCTTACTTTAACAGAATATTTACAAAACCTAAAAAAGAAAAAAACTATTAGGCCAAAGGAATCAAGCTGGTCAACTATGGAAAATGAAATGGCCAAAGGGAACACATTTAATCTTTGGCAAAATCCCAAAAATCCCATACACCAACTGCAATGGCAGTTACTAAACTTAGCCATCGTAGTAGTTAATGAAAATAAAAACAGCCGGCATTGCCAAGTAGCCAGGGCTTACTTGGACGAAAATCTATACAGTGACCCTTTTTGGTGGGCGTCAGCCCAGCCCTGGTGGGACTCGGCAGTGATTAAAAAGGCGGCGCTGGATTTGGAAAAAACTATCAGTTTGGTCGGTAATGAAACTGACAATAAAAAAGCAGAAATTATCAAAAATCAAATCATCAAACTGGCTAAGGATTGGGGCAAATCAGGTCAAGCCAAGAAAATGGCAAAAAAATATCTTCAAGAACAAAAGCGCATCCTTTTTATGGGAGGCAGCGAGATATCAGCCACTAGCCACTAGGGGAAAAATTCTACCCCGCTTTAGCGGGGGTGTCAAAATTATGGTTTTAACCATTACTTGGCATTTGAGCGGAAACTTGCGCCTCATGCCATAGGCAGATGAGCCTCTGGCTCAAAAGGCGCATCTCAGCCCAAGGCTGATGAGCCTCGGGTTCACGCCTCGGGCGGGAACTAACCAACTAATTAACTTATTAATCTTAATTAACTTAAACCAAAATGATTTGGGCTAACTTTATACATATTTACCAGCCACCTGACCAATTATTTGATATTTTGGAAAGAGTGGTCAACGAAAGTTACCGTAAGCTTATTGAAGGTTTGAGGCAGAATCAGAAAGCCAAAATAACGCTTAATATTAATGCTGGTTTGACCGAACAGCTGGCGCAACATAAATACACTAATATTTTAGAGGGTATTAAATTTCTAGCGGAGCGAGGGCAGATTGAATTTACGGAAAGCGCTAAGTATCACCCTTTTTTACCGCTTGTATCCGAAGAAGAAATTATCAGGCAAATAAAATTAAATAATGAAACTAATAAGTTTTATTTTGGCGAGGTTTATCAACCAAAAGGATTTTTCCCACCGGAAATGGGTTATAGCCGCAAGGTAGCAGAAATAGCCGCTAAATTAGGCTACCAATGGATTATTATTGATGAAATTGCTTTTAATGGTAAGAGTGAGGCAGTGCCTTATGATAAGATTTACACAATCAAAGGCTTGAAAGACTTTAAGGTATTTTTTAGGGAAAGAAGATTGAGTAATTTAATCATGAGCGCTATAGTTAGATCAGGTGAAAGCTTATTAGAAGCCATGCATGGCGAGGAAAAGAAAAATCGTTATCTCTTAACTGCCATGGATGGTGAAACATTCGGTCATCACCGGCCTGGCCTTGACAAGCTTTTGTTTGAGATATTCAAATCAGATATTTTTCAAAAAGTAGAAATTTCTGATATTCCCAAAAATTTTCCGCAAGCCGAAGCGATTGAACCTGTAAATTCCACTTGGTCAACCACTGAGCAGGAAATTCAAAATAATACAGTCTTTAATTCATGGCACGATCCCAAAAACCCCATCCATCAATGGCAATGGGATTTCACTAATTGGATCGACGATGTCGTGAATAAACTTGATCCCAAAACACCAAATTATCAAGCGATCAGGGATAAAATGGATAAGGCTTTGCATTCCTGCCAATATTGGTGGGCTTCAGGAAAGCCTTGGTGGAGCCTGGAAATGATCGAAGCTGGCGCCTGGAAAGTCTTGGAAGTCGCCAAAATGTTGCCTGCTCTTTCAGAAAAGGATAAGAAAAAAGCGGAGGATTATTATCAAAAGATAGTGCTCAAAGCTTTTGAATGGCAAAGAACAGGCTACATTAGAAAATTAGCGATCCAAATGCAGTCTCAAATCAGAATTCCTTTCAAGGAAAGGACTTTGAAGGCGGGCAAACCAAATGTATATTACGCCTTTTTGGATTTGATGAAAAAAGAAATGGAAAAAGCCGCCAAAAACAAAGAGTTTGAAAAAGCCATTCTCTGGCGCGATGCCATCACCAAAATTGAGGAACAAAATGATATTTATGACGCCGTACACGCCATTGACCTATTGAGAATGGAGGTTCCTTTTAGTGAACTTGAAAAATTAATGGATAAATATAAAGAAAAATATAAAAAAATGAGGTCTGGCCAACCAGAACAAAGAGATACTTTATGAAAGATTTATCACTCGTTCTAAAAAATAAAAAAATGGCGATACTTGATCAAAGATATATGGAAAAATTCTTTGATAAAAAAATGCCAAAATATTTTTCTGATTTTAAAAAATTGATTTCTTTAAGAATTGATGATCGTAGTTCTGCTCAATTTAAAAAAGCTATTAAATACTCGATTAGATATCTGGATAAATCAAATAATATAATAAAAAAATCAATAAGAGGCAATGTCCCGAGTCTTGATACTACTTACGAGGCCGTCATTGCCAATGAGGTCTTGAAAACTCTTGATAAGCAAGGCTTTAATCGGGGCAAGCTCCAGGTTAACAAACCGATTGATTATTTCCCTAAATTAAGAATGATACTTTACGAAAGCTACCCGGGCACGCCACTCACTGAATTTATCAGGCGAAAAGTGCCTGCTATTAATGATCATATCATAAGATCAGCTAAATGGTTGCTCAAATTACACAGTTATAAATTAAAAATTGGCAAGTTAAAAACTTATAAAAGGGAAAAAGATGAAGCCAGATATTTTATAATGAACTTTAGAAAATATTATCCGGAAATAGTCGACAAAAGTAAATTGATCCTAAAAAAGGTTTTAGAAATTAAGAAAACAATTTCCCCGGAGATTAAGAAAAAAGCTATATTAATTCATGGCGATTATAATCCTTATAATATTATTATTAATGATTTTAATTTGAATAAATTGGCTGCCATTGACTTTGGCAATGCCTGGCGGTTTGATCCGTTAGCTGACGTGGGCAACTTTTTAATTCAATTGGAGCTGCTGTTTTGGCAAGGTTTGGTTATGGATAAAAAATATTTGGAAAAGCTAAAACGGAACTTTTTAGCCCAGTATTTAAAAGGCCTGAAGGGCAATAAAAAGAAAATTATGCAAAGAATTAACCTTTATCAGGTCTGGTGGGCGATGCAAGTCACCTCTTACAATGTGGTAATTTGGCCAACTTATCAGGCGAGAAAGAGGATCGTGAGAGGATTAATCCCCTTGGCGCAGAGACTTCTTAAAAAATTATGAAAAGCGGAAAATACATTGATTTACAAATTCATTCTGATTATTCTGACGGTTTATTATCGCCTAAAAATATAGTGGAGAAAGCAAAAAAAGCAAATCTGGCGGTGATTGCATTGACTGACCATGATGTCATTGACGGAGTCAGCGAGGCTGTTGCTCATGGCAAAAAAACGGGCGTTAAGGTGATTGCCGGCGTTGAACTTTATGCCAGCTTTCAAAAAAAAGATTTGCATATTTTGGGCTATGGCATTGATTTAAATAATAAAATTCTCAACAATGCCTTGAGGAAAATACAAGGAAAGCATTTGCAAAAAGTAGCTGAGTCAATAGAAAAATTAAAAAAATCTGGTTTTATAATTGACTTTAACGGAGTAAGAAAAACAAAATCTAAATATATTGGTATTAGCCATATTGTTTCGCATTTATGGAAAAATAAGGGGAACAGGCTGATTATTAAGCGCCAAATTAAATCTCACTATATCACCCTGCCCTTAATTGCAGCTCAATATTTTATCCCACATAAATCTGCTTATTTACCCCAAGAAAGTATCCCTGCCAGTGATGCGATTAAGCTGATAAAGGGGGCTGGCGGTTTACCAGTACTCGCCCACCCTGGTCAGCAATTAACCTGGAAAGATGATTATATTATTAAAGATCTCAAAGAAATCGGCATAAAAGGCATGGAAGTACTTTCGCCCTACCACAATTGGCATCAAACAGAGCACTACCAAAAAATAGCGTCCCTGTTAAATCTCGTTCCAACGGGTGGCTCTGATTTTCATGGCGATCTTCCTCTAGAAAAGCATATGGTGGTCAGAAATCAATGGGATTATTTTAAAGTGCCTTATCAAATTTATTTGAATTTAAGAAAATATCTAAAATATGGAAAATAAAATAAAAGTATTATTTGTCGCTGCTGAATTAAACCCGATTGCCAAGGTCGGCGGTCTGGCTGATGTGATTGGCGCTCTGCCAAAAGCTATAAAAAAACTTGGAGTGGATGTCAGAATCGTTATTCCCAAATATGGTATTGTTGATGAAAAAAAATATCCACTAAAAAAAGTGGCTGAACAGATTATCGTCCATTTTAATCATCAAAATGAAAATATTTCACTTTATGAAACTCCCTTGCCAGATACTGATGTGCCTGTTTACCTTTTTGATAATCTCAAATATCTCGGCGACAACGGCGTTTATTATGAGAAAGATGCTTCCCCAGGAGGATCATTAAGAGAAAACCAAAGATTTACCTTTTATGTCAAATCATCCTTGGAATTTTTTGAACATATAAATTGGTGGCCAGATATCATTCATTTTCACGACTGGCATGTCGGTATTCTGGCCGTGCTTTTGAAATTAAAGGCCAGAAAAGATGAAAGATATAAAAGCATAAAAACTTTACTGACTATTCATAACATGGCTTACCAGGGTAAATATAACCCGCAAGATGTCTTTAATAACTTAGAACTAACTGAAAATGATTATCCGACTCTTAAATTAAGAACTGGTGAAAATCAGGATATTAATTATTTACAACAGGCTATATTATCAGCTGACTTAATTAATACTGTCAGCTCTACTTATGCCTATGAAATTTTAACGCCAGAATTTGGCGAGGGACTAGAAGATACTTTAAAATCAAGAAAAAGCGATTTATTTGGCGTGCTCAATGGTATTGATATTGAACGTTTTAACCCACAAAAAGATAAAGATATTATCGCTAATTACACAGCGCAAAATCTTGACGGCAAGAAAAAATGTAAAATTGATTTACAAAAAATCTGTGGCTTGAAAATTAATGAAAAAATCCCAGTTTTAGGCATAGTTTCACGCTTGACTGATCAGAAAGGTATCGACTTACTTCACGAAATATTACCAAATTTAATGGCTACAGATCTACAGTTAATTATTTTAGGCACTGGAAATGCTATTTTTGAACAATTAGTGTCAAACGATACTAAAAAATATTCCTCAAGGATGTTTTCTAAAATTGCTTTTGACGCCAAGCTGGCACAAAAAATCTATGCTGGCTCAGATATATTTTTGTTGCCTTCTAAATTCGAACCGTGCGGACTTGTTCAGATGATTGCTATGCGTTACGGCACCATCCCTGTCGTTAGAAGTACTGGCGGGCTTAAAGACACAGTGCAAAGCTACAATTCACAGACAGAGGAGGGCGACGGCTTCATTTTCCAGAATTATCAAGCTAATGAATTCTTAGCGGGCATTCAAAAAGCCCTGTCTCTTTATCAAGACAAGAAAAAATGGTATAAATTAGTTATGAAAGACATGCAAAAGGACTTTTCCTGGGAAGTCTCAGCTAAGAAATACCTTGGCTTATATTATAAAATATTGAATATTTAATATGGTTAAGATCCCAAAAATAAAAAGTGAGATTCGCGAAGACTATATTCATGATCGTTTTGTCATTGTTGCGCCAAAAAGACCTCACGATATAATCGAACACAAGGAAATACCCGTTAAATCAAAGGATTGTCCTTTTTGTCAGGAAGTCAAACATCCTTCCCAGCGTGCTTTGTATCAAACCGGACCGGAAAAGTCCTGGGAAATTAAAGTAATCAAAAATATTTTCCCGATTGTCAGCAATGATAACCCCAAAGCTTACGGCTATCATGAAATTGTCATTGAAACTCCGCATCATAACAAGGAGCTAGCAGAATTTGGCGAGGGTCATATTGTCAGGCTGCTCGGCGCTTATGCCCATAGAATTAAAGTCTTAACAAAGGATAAAAAAATAGTTTATATTTTGATTTTCAAAAACCACGGCGGTAAAGCTGGTGCCTCTTTGGTCCATGCACATTCACAAATCTTTGCCACCTCATTCATTCCGCCTCATATTATTGATAAATTAACGCGAGCGGAAAATTACCGTATTAAGTATGGGGTATGTTATTACTGTCAACTGGTTAAAAAAGAAATGAAGGGTCCGCGAAGAATCTATCACGATAGGTACATCGCTGCCTTTACACCCTATGCCTCAACATATAATTACGAAGTTTGGATTTTCCCTAAGCGTCATGTTGATAATCTTACTCAATTACATTACGAAGAGCTAAAGTCCCTGGCTAAAATTACTAAAAAAATTATTATTAAAATTAATAGGTTGGGCCTGCCTTATAATTTTTATCTTCATCACGCTGTCACTGATAAAACCGAGCACTTCTACTTAAGAATCTGCCCAAGGAAAGATGTCTGGGCTGGCATTGAGCTGAGCTCAAGGTTGATTGTCAATACAGTCTCGCCTGAAGAAGCGGCCAAATTCTATCGGGGTTAAATATTTAATAATATTATATTTAATACCCCACTTATAAAAGCGAGGGGTTTTTAAATAACTAACATGCCAGAATCTAGTAAAATCATTACAGTCAAAAATATAGTTAAAACCTATAAGCTTGGCGATGTTAAGGTGCCAGCTTTAAATGGTGTGTCTTTGGATATAAACAAAGGCGATTTTTTGATTATTACCGGCCGCAATGGTTCTGGCAAAACCACGCTTCTGAGGCAACTTGGCCTGCTCGACAGACCTGATTCTGGCGAAATCTATTTAAATAACCAAGAGGTCACTAAAATGCCAGAAAGGCAGCGCCTGCAATTAAGGCTGCGCTATTTAGGTTATATTTTTCAGGAATATGCCTTAATTGCTGAACTTAATGCTTTAGAAAACATTTGCCTGCCAGCGATGATGCTGGAGCACACTAAAACAGCAAAAAAAAGAGCGGCTGAATTATTAGCCAAAGTTGGTTTAGAAAAGAAAATGAAAAATCTGCCTCGCCAGCTTTCCGGTGGCGAGCAACAAAAGGTCGCCATTGCCAGAGCATTAATTAATAATCCAAAGGTGATTTTTGCTGATGAGCCAACGGCTAATCTAGATACCATGGCGGCTAACGATGTAATTTCAGTTTTCAAACGATTGAATAAGGAGGAAAATCATACTATTGTCATGATTACTCATGAACCAGAGGAAACAGTGCATGCTAATCGTATTATTAAATTACAAGACGGAAGAATAATATGAAAAGTGAATTAAGGATACCATTCTATCTAACCTGGAAACATCTGATCCGCGGTAACAAGTGGACATTATTGCTTATTATATTTTTAATGGCTGTCGCTTTTATTAATTTAATTTTTGTCGCTTCGTTATTCAACGGCATCATTGATAATACTAATAAACAAATTATTAATACCAGCACCGGCCATATTTTTATTACACCCAGAGAAGGTAACGATTATATTGATAATGTAGACCAAGTCTTGCCTATTATTGAAAAAACTGAAAATGTGGTAGCGGCCAGTAGCCAAATGACAGTGCCGGCCAGTTTGAA
>Ga0315289_10003829_pt1 | contig 22639 bp, 20 predicted proteins | sample YL17G11_40_MG_FD_203452 | JGI IMG/M metagenome (GOLD analysis project Ga0315289, IMG submission 203452) | Sediment microbial communities from Yellowstone Lake, YNP, Wyoming, USA - YL17G11_40 | ecosystem: Environmental > Aquatic > Freshwater > Lake > Sediment | place: USA: Wyoming | collected... | reverse complement strand
ACCAGTTTGACCGCTTCCTGGCGGAATTCCATGGTATACCTTCCTTGCGGAATCCCTTTCATGCCGACACCTCCGTCTGTTTATTCTACCTGACTTTGGTGTCCATTGAATCCATCCTACCCCACCTCCTCTGTCTCAAGAGAGTACATTAGCTGCAACTTCTTGCTCTTTAGTGCCTCACTAAATGCTTCTTCGTTTTCCCTTATCCGATCCTCTAGTGTCCACTGGTCCCAAGGGCCTTTCATGTCACTGAAGACGTGTTGGCCACTGGCAGAACTAACCTTCACTAGCGGATGACCTGGTCGAATCCTTAACCTGTACACCAGCTCATGCACTTCATTCCTTAGCCTCTGAGCTAACTGAATTATGGCTTTCTGGTGCCTTTTAAGCTGTTCTTGGTCCGCAAGGGAGAGTTCGATGCCACGTTCTCCGTGGGCAAGCTGAACTTTGTCCTCTTCTACCGCGGGCTGCTTCTCGGTTTTCTCTGCCTGCTGCATATTCTCTAAGTGGCGGCGTACCTGCCTTGGGTCACGGTCAAACATCCCGCCTATCTGCCTATATGACCAATCTAATTCGAGGAAGGCTTGCAACATCGCCTTTTCCTCATCTGGTTTGATCCGATCATGGCGTTTTCTAAGAGCATCTTTTCCGGCCCTCTTTCTGAATTTTCCCGCGCGTTTCCGGATGCTTTTCTCCAACTTTTCCTCTTTCACAGTTTCCCTCTCAACCCGCTTTGGCAGTGTAAGTGTGGTAGGCATCCAGTGCACGATTCAGTGTACCACATTGAGCCTGCCGTAGGACTTGCGAGTGTACGTCAGTGACGTTTACGATCAAAGGTAGAGAATTAAATTTCCGCCATGATTCTAGCACTGGCAAAGGATTCGGGCAATGGATGGGGTAGAGATAAAGATAGCTCGGCTTCGGGCAGGGTTGCGACAGTACGAACTCGCGGCAAAGGTAAGGATCACTCAGACCAAGCTCTCAGAGATCGAATGTGGCAGACTGCAGCCCAGCCCAGAGCTGTTGCAACGGGTCTTGGAAGCTATCGAGGAGTGGCAGGGTGCCAGGTCGAGGTAAGGCTAAGACACCTATCACACCTAATTTCAATGATGCAGCAGGGTGGGGGCTTTGGCGCCTCTCATTAATACTCCGGGAGATATCGGGAGACCAAAGAGGTATCACCGGAAAGGATTCGGCGCCAGTAGCTTCGGAACAGACAGCGCCCGAGGTTTCATCCGGGGAGAGTCCGAGGAATGAATAGGTTTCCTGCAAATATAGAATCCCATCAAAGCTATTTGGCTGAGGATATAGTCACCGCCTTCGCCTCACTCTTTCGCGGCCTGCCTGATGCGTGGGGCACCATCACCGGCCAGTGTGTAAAGGAAAAGGTGACACTCGAACACTACCGCCGCCACCTCTATGGCAAGGTCTCGCTCGGTATCTACCCTCTGCGACGGGATTGTCAATGCCGCTGGGTTGCTGTTGACATCGACCGCGATGATGTAGTCCAAGCGATAGCACTAATAGAGCAATCGACAACAGTTAGTCGTTGCCAAGCAGGTGGTTCCCCGGCATTTTACCACAATGGCCGACGGCCACATGAGCTACAACAAACCAAGAGAAGTGTTAGGGGTTAAAAACATTTCCTTTCATGAATTGAACCGCCGTCTGCTGTATCGTATGCCCTAGGGATTGCCCCATGGTTTGCTATATCGTTTGTCCCATCGTTTGCCCCGCTATGATTTCCACCAAAAATAGTTCGTAATATCAGGAGGATTACAGTGGCTAAGAGAAAGCACCAACCCCCAGCAAAGATAAGGTACAACCAAACACACCCCACGGTTAGCATAAGGGTCTCCAAGGATTTGTATGATCTGCTCAAAGAACTAAGGGAAAAGAGCGGGAAAAGCCTCGGGGATATACTGCGAGAAGCATTGGGCAAGCAGGCACCCACCGCCCAGAAAGCTTTCGATAGAGGGTATGCCAAAGCAAGGGAGACATTCCAAGTAACCTATGCCTGCTCAGTATGTGGTAAACTCATGCAAGTTACCTCGGCGGATGAGAAGCAGGCAATTGCTGGATACATGAGAGAGAACGGCTGGCACCACGTGAATTGCCCAAACAAATAAACGTCGTCCCACATATGACCCATCTAATTCAACCTATCTAACTGCCAAAAAAGCACAAGGCAATTCACTTAGGTGCTTCAAAAGGGAGGCTGTGGCGGTAGCTTCGGCGTAACTGCGAGCGCGAGGCACTCTAAAAGGACTTCGTTTTGGAGATGGTTGGTAATACGCTGAAGAGAGTCAGCGTAGTTTGATTCGGTGGTCTCTAGATAGTCCTCAGACGATAGCCTACGCCGGGCTCCGTAATTATGAACTGCGGGCGCGCTGGATCGGGCTCGATTTTGCGGCGCAAGTTGCTGATGTTCACATGCAAAATATGGAATTCCTGCTCGTAGACTGTTCCCCACACTTCACGCAGCAAATGACGATGGGTCAATACTTTCCCTGCGTGAGCTACGAGTGTACGAAGCAGGTCATACTCGTTAGGTGTTAATTGCACTTCGCGGCCTGCTACTGTGACCAGCCTTCGTGCCAGGTCGACCGTGAGGTCACCGCTGGTGAAGACCGGCTCACCTTTGGGTTGAGATGCACGACGCAAGGCAGCACGCAGCCGGGCTAGAAGCTCTCCGATGCCAAAGGGCTTGGTCAGATAGTCGTCCGCCCCGGCATCGAGTGCAGCAATCTTGTCGCTCTCCGAGCCTCGGACGGATAGTATAATAATCGGGATTTGCGTCCACTGGCGGAGCAGCCGCGTGACTTCAACACCATCGATATCCGGCAAGCCCAGGTCCAGGACAATTATATCCGGCTTGTGGGCGATCGCATCTGAAAGCGCTTCCTGCCCCGAGGCAGCTTCAAAAACCGTGTACGCCTGAGATCCCAGGGCAACGCGCAAGAATCTCAGAATAGCTTGCTCATCGTCAACTACCAGCACCCGCGGCTTATCCTCGCTCATGTCCCTGACCCTTTACCCTACTGACCAGACTCAGCAACCGGCAGCGTTAGTCTGACAACTGTGCCGCCACCCGGACGGTTCTCGGCTACAATATGACCGCCATGCGCTTCAACGATTCCTTTGCTGATAGATAGCCCTAATCCTGTGCCAGTCACATTATCTGGGCGATGCACACGATAGAACTTGTCGAAAACACGCTGCAAGTCCTCCGGCGGAATGCCGATCCCGCGGTCTGCTACTACGATCTCAACCTGCTGGGCAACCTGCCGCCCGCTAATATCAATGGGCGAATCGGGAGGTGAATACTTGAGCGCATTGTCTAGGATATTAACCAGCGCCTGTACGATAAGGCCGAAGTCTACAGATACAAAAGGCAGCTCGGCGGGTATGTCTATCTTGATAGGGCGGTTGCCAGACTGTTCCAGAGCTACGCCGACTATGTCCTGCACATCCGATGACTGCCTGGATATCCTGATTGCACCAGCTTCAATTCTGGATACATCAAGCAGATTGGTTATCAAGTGGTTCAGCTTTTCCGCTTCCTCAGTTGCGACCTGGATTAGATTTCTCCTGGCCGCATCATCCAGACCCATTCCTTCTTCTCGAAGACTGCTCAGCACGCCGATGATGGACACCAATGGTGTGCGCAAGTCATGCGAAATTGAATTGATAAGCGCCGTCTGCAGTTTCTCTGTAGCCGCCAAGATTTGCGCATTACGCGCCTCCTCAGCCAGTTGAGTACGCTCGATTGCCACTGCGGCGAGGTCAGCAAAGGCCTCCAAAAGCCGTGTTTGTTCGATCGTCAACTGGCTTGTTGTATCAGATACCCATAGAGCCATTACTCCCACCACTCCCCTGGGTGTATTGAGTGGCAAATATAGCGCTTTAGCATTAGGGAGCGTATCAGTGCCCTGTCCTACGGTCTTTTGGTGCTGAAAAGACCATACTGCCGCGGCGACTTCGTTTTTGTCAATGATGAGGTTTGGGCTCTCAGCATGTGGCTTAAGTGGTTCTTTATTTTTGGGGTCGGGCAAAAAGATTACGGCATCCCGTCCAAATGTCTCCCTGGCGCTGCTAATAATAGCCTGTACAGTAGCCTCCAATTCTATTGTGGTGGTCAGGTTACGACTTAGAGCATAAAGGGTAGCAGTTTCGACTTCGCGCTGACGCGCCACTCTAGATTGTCGGCGGACCCGTGATGTGAGATAACTTACCACAATGCCTATTACAAGTAATACGATGAAGGTGAAAACATATTCTGTGTCTGCCACAGCAAAGGTGAGATACGGGGGAATAACAAAGAAATCGAATACCAACACACCAAGAATGGAGACTAGAATAGAAGGGCCGAGGCCAAGGTAAAAGGCTGAAACGACAACGCTCAGCAGGTAAATCATTATTATGGTAGTGGGTGAGAAATGGGGACGCATCGCTAGACCCAGCAAGGTAGACAAGGCTACCAATGCCAGGCCCAAAAGGTAGCGCCACCAACGATATGGCTGTTTAGCCGCAGTTTTTTCTCGCTTCAGCGGCTCTCCTCCGTTGCCACCGACAATGTACACATCGATATGTTCGCTCTGGCGAATGATTTGACTTACAACTGACCTGCCCAGCAGTCTCCGCCAACCGTTATCAGCAGGCTTACCGACAAGTATCTTGGTGATGTTGTTCTTGTTTGCATATTCTGTTACGGCCTCAGCGACAGAGCGTCCTTGAATGGTCGCCGTTTTGGCTCCCAATCGCTCAGCCAGCCGCAACATATTCATCAGTCGGTCCTGCTGATCCGGCGACAGCCGGGTACCGTCAGATGTCTCAACGTAGATGGCAAACCATTCGGCACCCAACCGAGAGGCCAGCCTGTAAGCAGCGTGCACCAAACGATTGCCCTGAGGGCTGGGCCTCAGGCACACCATAATGCGTTCGACGGCGGCCGCCATAGGGCCACGGACGGCACGAGTCTCCATATAAGCCCGCATCTGCTCATCAACACGCTGTGCAGCAGTGCGCATGCTCAACTCGCGCAATGCAATGAGATTACCCTCGCGGAAGAAATTGGCAGCCGCACGTGCTATTTGCTGGGGGACATAGACTTTGCCTTCCTTAAGTCGCTTCAGCAGGTCTTCGGGAGGCAGGTCAACCAGCTCGATCTCTGCCGCATTATCGACAACAGTGTCAGGGACCGTTTCGTGCACCCAGACGCCGGTAATTTGCGAGACCGTACTCTGCAGACTCTCGATGTGCTGGACATTGAGAGTAGTGTAAACATCGATTCCGGCCTCCAACAGTTCCTCCACATCCTGAGAGCGCTTGGGGTGGCGCGAGTCCGGGGCATTGGTGTGGGCAAGTTCATCTACTAGCGCCAACTGAGGCCGACGCGCCAGCACTGCATCCAGGTCCATCTCAGTCAACGACACACCGCGGTACTCCACCTGTCTTCGGGGAATAACCTCAAGACCTTCCAGAAGAGCCTCTGTTTCAGCCCGGCCATGTGTCTCTACATAGGCAACAACAAAGTCCAGTTCCTTTGTGAGCTGGCGAGCGGCCTCCAACATGGTATAGGTCTTGCCCACACCGGCAGCATAGCCGAGGAAGATTTTTAGTCTGCCGCGCTTTTCCTGCTTCCCCTCAGCTTTGATTCGCGCCAGCACTTCATCAGGATTAGGGCGAGAGTTCTTTTCGGCCATGTGATTTGCCTCTCCAAGTCACAGCCACATTTTATACTCTGTTACAGGGCAAGTCTATTTCAGTTCATCCAGCGCCAGATTGAGCTTCAAGACATTTACTCTCGGCTCACCTAAGATGCCGAACTGGCGGCCTTCGGTGAAGCGATCCACGAGGCTATAGACTTGTTGCTCAGTCAGCCCGCGGTACCGCGCCACACGAGGGACTTGATAGAGCGCAGCCGCGATGCTGATGTCTGGGTCAAGGCCACTTGCTGAGGAGGTGACCAAGTCCACAGGAATCGGTTGAGTGTTCGCAGGGTCGACGGCTTTCAGTGCATCTATACGTGCTTGAATCGCTTCTGTCAGCGCAGGGTTAAGCGGCCCGTAGTTTGAGCCCGAGGAGGCTGAGGCATTATACGGGAATGATGCCGTCGCTGAAAGTCTGCCCCAGAAATATCTGGGGTCGCTGAAGGGCTGACCTATGAGTTCGGAGCCAACAGCCGTTCCATTATCTGTAATCAGACTTCCGCTAGCCTGATGAGGAAACGCGGTCTGAGCAATGCCAGTCACGACCAAAGGATAAATTATGCCTGTGAGCACGGTGAACAGGACCAGAAATATTATGCCGATTCTAAGCTGTCGCAGCACAGAGCCTACCTCCTAATGTCATGAACTATGCCAATTTCAGAGCCACCAGAATCATGTCTATCAATTTGATGCCCATAAATGGCACGGTTAATCCTCCTACCCCGTAGACTAAAAGGTTGTTACGGAGCAGTCTTGCCGCTCCAACCGGGCGGTATGGCACACCGCGCAGGGCCAGCGGTATGAGCGCGATGATAATCAGTGCATTGAATATCACGGCTGACATGACAGCGCTTTCCGGCGTAGACAAGTGCATGAAATTCAGCGCTCGGAGGGCAGGGTAAGTGCTGGCAAATGCTGCCGGGATAATGACAAAATATTTGGACACGTCGTTGGAGATGGAAAACGTGGTCAGAGCACCACGCGTCATCAGCAGTTGTTTGCCTATCTCCACGATATCAATCAATTTAGTTGGATTGCTCTCGAGGTCAATCATGTTAGCGGCTTCACGAGCTGGCTGTGTGCCGGTGTTCATGGCTACGGCGACATCGGCCTGCGCCAGCGCCGGAGCGTCGTTTGTGCCATCGCCGGTCATGGCTACTAGCCGCCCGCCGGCCTGGTATTCGCGTATCAGCTTGAGTTTGGTTTCAGGAGTGGCCTCCGCCAGAAAGTCGTCCACTCCCGCTTCAGCCGCAATAGCAGTTGCTGTGAGCGTATTATCGCCGGTAATCATCACTGTCTTGATACCCATCTTTCGCATTTTTATAAAACGCTCTTTGATTCCACCTTTGACAATATCTTTGAGATGAACTACCCCCAGTGCTTCACCGTTACGTGCTACTGCTAGGGGCGTGCCACCAGCTTTAGCGATGTCCTCGACTACGGCCTTCAGTTCCGGCGGCACTGGCTTGCCCTGCTGTTGAATGTAAGCCATGATGGCATCAGCGGCGCCTTTACGGATGCTCAGTCCATCCAGGTCCACACCGCTCATACGCGTCTGCGCCGAAAACGGGATAAAACGTATGTCACGCGGTTCGTCGCCACCTGCGCTGCCCCGCAGCCCAAATCTTTCCTTGGCTAATATAACTATACTGCGACCCTCCGGCGTCTCGTCAGCCAGAGAAGCAAGTTGTGCCGCTTCTGCCAGCTCACGCTCGTTCACGTTGCCCACAGGTATGAACTCTACCGCCTGGCGATTGCCCAGAGTGATAGTGCCTGTTTTATCCAGCAACAGTACATCTACATCTCCAGCCGCTTCTACGGCACGGCCAGACAAGGCAATTACGTTGCGCCGGATAAGGCGGTCTATCCCGGCAATGCCGATGGCTGGCAATAGGCCGCCAATAGTGGTTGGAATAAGACATACCAGCAGCGCCACCAGTACAGTGATAGTGATCGGCGTGCCCTGATGATTGACTTCAACACTGTACAGCGAATAAGGCAGTAACGTGACGCAGACTATGAGAAAGATAATGGTAAATGCCGCTAGCAGGATACTAAGGGCGATTTCGTTAGGCGTCTTCTGGCGCTTTGCTCCTTCTACAAGGCTGATGATATGGTCGAGGAACCCCTCGCCGGGACTGGCTGTTACTCGCACTACCAACCAATCCGATAGCACACGTGTCCCACCGGTGACGGCGCTGCGGTCTCCTCCCGATTCACGAATAACAGGTGCGCTCTCGCCAGTGACAGCGCTCTCATCCACTGAGGCAATACCCTCTATCACCTCGCCATCGGCCGGAATAATATCACCAGCTTCCGCAAGGAACACGTCCTCCTGTTGCAGCGCACTGGAAGGAACCAGGTCATATTGAGCCCCGTATTTGGGATGACTAAGCTTTTTGGCCTGAGTCTCTTGCCGTGCCCGGCGTAAGGCAGCCGCCTGTGCTTTGCCCCGACTCTCGGCCAGCGCCGTGGAGAAATTAGCAAAGAGCACACAGAGCCACAGCCACAGAGATACGCCACCAATGAAACCGGCTCCGGCCTCACCGTGTCCGAGAAGTGCCTGCACCCACAAGGCAGTAGTCAGTATGCTACCCACTTCTGTTACGAACATAACGGGGTTGCGTACCATCCAGCGGGGATTGAGTTTAAGGAAAGCGTCGATAATCGCCTGACGATAGAGTTGCTGCCCGAGTCCAGGTTGCTTTCTCGAATACATAGTCGCTGAGCCTTCGGTTGATTTCGATTCGTCTTCAGGTAGTCGCGGATTACGCATCATTTGCTGTTACCTCAACATCAGGTGTTCTACAATTGGTCCGAGGGAGAGGGCCGGGAAGAAACTGAGCGCTCCGACAATAATGACCACCGCGATAAGCCAGAAGACAAAGAGCGGCGTATGGGTGGGAAGCGTGCCCGATGTGACAGGCACCTTCTTCTTATGCACAAGCGAACCAGCTATGGCCAGTGCCGGAATCGCCAGAAAGTACCGGCCTAAGAACATGGCTATGCTTTCAGTGACGTTGTAGAAGGTGTTTGAGCCAATACCAGCAAAGGCGCTGCCGTTGTTGTTGGCTGTCGAAGAAAAGGCGTACAGCACCTCACTGAAGCCATGTGCACCAGGATTAAACACGGCTGCCCTACCTGCTGGGATAGCTACGGCAATCGCCGTGCCCAGCAGCACCAGCGCCACCGGGGTAAGGACCATCAGGGATGCCATCTTCATTTCGTAGGTTTCAATCTTCTTGCCCAGGTATTCAGGAGTGCGCCCGATCATCAGCCCGGCGACGAACACCGCGACTATGACAAAAGCCAACATGCCGTACAGACCGGAGCCCACTCCTCCGTACACCACTTCCCCTAGCTGCATTAGCCACATTGGCACCAAGCCACCAAGAGGCGTAAATGAGTCGTGCATGGAATTCACCGAGCCGTTTGAGGCAGAGGTTGTAGCAGTGGCCCATAAAGCTGAGTTGGCAATTCCGAAGCGCACCTCCTTGCCCTCCATATTGCCACCGGGCTGCAGGTTGCTGGCCGATTGGTCAACGCCAAGTCTGGCAATAGCCGGATTACCGCTCTGTTCTGCCCACACAGTTACAGACAGCATGGCCACGAAGATGATAGTCATGGCAGCAAGTATCGCCCAGCCTTTGCGCGTGTCGCCTACCATCTTGCCAAAGGTATAGCATAGCGCCGCAGGGATGAGCAGGAGGGCCAGCATCTCCAGAAAGTCAGAGAGGGGAGTAGGGTTTTCAAAGGGATGCGCCGAGTTAACGTTGAAGAAGCCGCCGCCGTTCGTTCCGAGCATCTTGATGGCAATCTGGGAAGCGGCTGGCCCAAGTGCCAGGCTCTGCTGACTGATGGTCTGTCCGTCAGCGCCCTGTGTTGACTGTAATAGTGAGACTTGCTGGGAATTGTGAAATGTCTGCACTACACCCTGTGATACCAGAGCCAGTGCCAGCACAAAAGCTAGGGGTACTAGGATATAGAGGATGCTTCGAGTCATATCAGTCCAGAAGTTGCCTATGGTATTGCCAGAGTGCCTCACGAAGCCACGTACCAGGGCAACCAGTACTGCCATGCCGGTGGCCGCCGAGAGGAAGTTATGAACCGCAAGCCCGAGCATCTGCGTAAGATAGCTCATGGTGGTCTCACCACCGTAATTTTGCCAGTTGGTGTTAGTGTTGAAGCTGATAGACGTGTTGAAGGCTAAGCCGGGCTTGACTGCGCCCAAGTGCTGGGGGTTGAGGGGTAGGACGGACTGAAGGCGCTCGAGACCATACAGCGTCAGTATACCCACAAGAGTAAAGAACAGCAGCGCAAGGGCATAGGTCTTCCAGTCCATCTCTTCGTCGGGGCGCAAGCCTACAATGCGATAGATGAGGCGCTCGACAGGTCGAACCACGGGGCTAAGGAACGTGCGTTCGCCCTCATAGACACGTGCCATGTAGGAGCCCAGCGGCTTGACGAGCAGCAGCAGGACGAACAGATACAGCGCGAGTTGAAGCCAAGCGAAAGTCGTCATTCCAACCACTCAGGTTTCAGAAGCGCCAGAATGAGGTAGGCTAATAAGACCAGAGAAATCACGCCTGAAATAATGTAGAGAATATTCATTTATGGCCTCATTAAGCGCTGACAGACTAATATCAGCCCCAGGCTTGCCAGGACAAACAGCACAGTTATGGCCAGAAAGATGACGTCACTCATGGATTACCGCCTTATTTTTGTTTGCCGATGTCTCTGCTAGTTGCCCACTCTTATAGCAAAAAGGAGGTCAAGAAGCAATCAAGAAAGCAATGAAGGCGGTCAAGAAAATGTCAAGAAATCGGATTATGCCGGTTCCAACATGCTCAGTTCGTGGTAAGCAGGTGTTAAGAAACGAAGTGGTTCTGGAGCGCGGTCAGCGCAGGCCCACCAATCCGATAAGGTGGCTGGCTTAACAATCCGTCATTTTGTTGGTTTAGGCTGGGCGCCAAAAACGGTCGATTCATAGAATTCTTACCGGCTCCAAAACCACTAGCTTTTAAGGATATCTTATCGAGAGCAGGAGCAAGCCGTAAGGTGCCCATTGGTCTTTGGCTTAAAAGCGTCCTGTTCACGCTGACGATATACAGATTCTAAATAAACGATTCCAGGAGACAAAACAATCCTATCATCTACCACTAGCTGGTGATGGGCAGCCAAACAGAGAATGTACTACCTTCACCAAGCCGACTTATTACCTCTATTCGGCCTCCGTGTATTTCCGCTATATACTTACAGATTGCCAAGCCCAGACCGGCTCCATTCTCTACCCGTGACCGGGCTTTATCCACCCGATAGAAACGCTCGAAGATGTGTGGAATGTCTTCTTCAGAGATGCCAATACCTGTATCGGCAATAGATATGACAGCCATTTCCTCCACCCTTCTGAGAGTAAGCGATATCTTTCCACCGTCAGGCGAGTATCGGATGGCATTGTCCAAAAGGTTGAGGAACAACTCCCGCAGCTTTGCCCTGTCACCGCTCACCAGGATAGTTTCCATCCCGTCCGAATGGAACTCGATGCCCTTGTCCCTGCACAATATCTCTGCATGTGCGGCGACTCCGGTAAGCAACTCACTGAGGTCTATCTCTTCAAAGGATAACTGTTCCTTTCCCGAATCAGCACGGGCCAGCGTCAAGAGTTGGTCGACGACTTTGGCCATAAGCATTGACTCATTCGAGACGATTTCCAGAGATTGTTTATATTCATTCGCAGTTCGCTCTTTATTCAGTGCCAAGGTCGACTCCGCTTGAATGACTGCCAGTGGGGTTCGCAGCTCATGTGAGGCATCGCTGGTGAATCGCTGCTGCCGTTTGAACGCTTTCTCCAGCCGCTCAATCATCTGGTTCAGCGTGGACGCTAATCTCCCCAGCTCATCCTTGGACTGGACGGGGATGCGTCGGCTCAAATCGCTCTCCTCGATTTCATGTGCTGTTCGCGTGATTTGGTCTACAGGCTTAAGCGCTCTTTGTGCCAGGAATATACCGCCTGCTCCAGCTAAAACCAGAGTCAGAGGACCTGCTATGACGAGAGTACGTATCAGCCCGGCCAATGACTCATCTATGTCCGTCGTGGAACGACCCACAGCAATTGCTGCTGATTCAATTGAGGGTCCACCTGGGGGCATACCTTGCATGCCCAGCAGAGAAGCGGGGCCCTCTTGGCGGAAAGGAACAATATAGAACCGCAGCTCCCTGTTCTCCGCTGTCTTAACTGTGGCGTACAACGCCTCACCATTCAGGGCCTTCTGTACGAGCGCACTATCCAGAGTCACATCGACATTTCGAGCAGAGATACTTGTCAACTCTTCACCATTCTTGAAGTACAGTAGCACTACTTCGCCCAGTTCCTCCTCAAACTCTCCCACCGCTATGCTGTCCATAACCCCCCTAATATTTTGAAGTTGAGTCGCGCGTAGTTCCAGCGAACGGTCAAGGTTGTGGCGGAGGCTATGAGATAAATAGAAATAGACACCCACGCTTAAGGCACCTATGAGGAACATCAGCACAATCAGGTACCAGATGGTGAATCGAAACTTGATACTATGAATGAAGCTCATTGCACCTTCAGCCGGTAGCCGGCTCCTCTCACGGTTTGAAGCACGCTTTCGTTCTCATTTTCATCCAGTTTACGCCTGAGCCTGCGGATATATACATCTATGAGATTAGATAAGCTGTCAAAATCGTAGTCCCAGGCGTGCTCCTCGAGCATAGTGCGTGTTACGACTACATTGGGGTGGCGCATGAAGTACTCAAGTATTACATACTCTTTTGTAGTCAACTCTATAGTCCTGTCTCCTCTTCTCACCTCGCGGGTCAGGGTGTTCAGGACAAGATCCCCCAGCTTAATTTCCGGCGATTTTGTTATAGCGTCCCTGCGAAGCAACGCACGAACCCTGGCTAAGAGTTCGTTGAAGGAAAACGGCTTCACCATATAGTCATCCGCCCCGGCATCGAGCCCTCGAACTCGGTCTTCCACCGCATCCTTAGCTGTGAGCATCAGAATCGGGGTATTCATACGTTTTGACCGCAGCTCCTTGCACACCTCGATTCCATCTTTCTTGGGCATCATAATGTCCAGGATAATAAGGTCATAAGGGTTCACCTCGGCCATGTATTCCCCCTCTTCTCCATCGTACGCGACATCTACAGCATGGGTTTCCTCTAGAAGACCCCGTTTGATAACACTGCAAAGGCGCCTGTCATCGTCGACCACAAGAATGCGCATCCCAGACCTCCCAGCGATTGCCTTAATAACAACATATTACACGAAAATGAACAGAAGATGAAAATGGTGGTCATTATGCTTTCTGTCTCGCGTTCAATTTCGTTTCATGTCCAGTTCATATTGGAATGTTATCTTGGGGTTATGGCGGGATTAGGTTTATTGCCACAACCCAGGTAGAAAGGAGGTGAGAAAACAGTGTTGAAGAACAAAAAGGTCGTTCTCCTGGCGGCTCTGGCAACTGCCTTGCTCATTGGCAGCATAGCAGGGGTAACCTTTGCCCAGACCGGAAGTGGGGACGACAGCCAGGCTAAGACTCAATATGAGGCGGTTCTGGATAAGGTCAGCCAAATCTACCAGCAGAACACAGGCGTTGCCATCGACGTGCAGCAACTGAAAGACGCCTTTGCCCAGGCCCAGACGGAGATGCAGGATGAGGCTCTGCAAAGCTGGCTGCAGAACCTGGTCAGCGAAGGCAAGATAACCCAGGAACAGGCTGACGAGTACCTCCAGTGGTGGCAGTCCAGGCCTGACACTCCGCTACCCAACACCCCGCTGCTTGGACCACGTGGAGGCGGCATGATGTGGGGCAGAGGCCATGATTGCTGGGGCGGCCCATTTACTCCTCCCGAGACTTCCGATACGTCCGGCTCATGACCTGATGATGTGCAGGGTGGGCCAGTAGAGTAAATGTAATAGGGTAGCTGACTACAGCAGTGTGATGAGAGGGGGATGATCCCCCTCTCATCTTTATTTCATCTAGGGTTCATCTAGCAGTTGTACTCTATGAGTCAGCAGTTAAAACGGATGCTGGCGTAGTCGTTTAGCTTACTCAACTACCAAATCCGCCGGAAGGAGAAGGAGGAAAAGGATGTCCCACAAACTAGGAAGAATATTGTGCAGACTAAGACGACTAAAGCTGTGGCAGGCGATGTTGCTCATTGCAGTAGCGATTGGCGTGGTGTCGGGGGTATCCATAGGCTGCGGCGGGTCAAGCGAAGGTTCCAGTACTGGGGCAAGCAGTGGAAATACCACGCAACTTATCACAGTGCGATACGGTAACCTGACGAGCACTATCTCTGCCAGCGGCAGCCTGGTTTACTCTACCAGTCGGCAACTCACCTTCGATAGCGCAGGAACAGTTGCAGCGGTGTACGTAGAGAAGGATGATACTGTCAAAAAAGGTGACGTGCTGGCCAGGCTTGACAGCGAATCGATTGAATCCCTGGAGGGGGCAGTAGCGCGGGCCAGGATCAACCTTAGAGATGCTGAAGAGGCTCTCGAAAATGCCCAGAACCCTTACAGTGAGTCTGATATCGCTGATGCGAGACAGGCTGTAAATCAGGCTCAGACGCAACTCACGGATGCTCAGGAGAGAGGTCCGATTCAAATTGCCAATGCTGAGTATGCGCTCTACAAGGCAGAGAAGAGCTACAGTAATAGCATAACGCAGTTCATGGATAATAAAATCAGCCTTGAAGAACTAGAGAAAGCAGAGAGGGATTGGGAGATCGCGAAGCTCGACCTTGAGATAGTCAAGGTGAATGTAGAGAAGGCAGTGTCCGACGCTGAGAAGAAGCTGGCCACTGCTGAGGAAACCCTTCAGGAGGCGCTGGCTGGTGCCGATTCTCTGGAAGTAGCGCTGAAACAAAGCGAGTTGGACAGTGCCGGAGCCGCCTTAGATAATGCGCTGGAGCAACTGGAATCGGCCAAAGAAGGTTACCCTGTGGTGGCCCCTTTCGACGGGGTAGTGGCCGACGTGAATGTCAATCCGGGGGGCGAGGTGAACGCCAATACGGTTATCATCGAGCTAATAGACCCTTCGGCTTTTGAAATGAGCGCTATAGTAGATGAGATCGACGTTGCGCAGTTGAGGCTGGGGCAGAAGGCAACCGTGACCCTGGACGCCCTTTCGGACCTCGAGCTTTCCGGCAACGTATCCAGTATATCAGCCTTTGCCCAATCCCAGTCCGGGGTTGTATCGTACCCGATTTCTATCAGCGTGGCTACTCCCGCGAAGAATGTAAAGCTGTTGGAGGGAATGAGTGCGACAGCAACTATCGAGGTTAACTTGGCCAGCAACGCGCTTCTTATCCCGGACGCCGCTATCGTTGGAACAAGCAACAGACCGGTGGTTATGGTAATGGTAGATGGACAGCAGCAGCCAAGGATGGTAACGCTGGGAGCCACCGACGGTGTTAGGACCGAGGTGGTCAGCGGACTCAAAGAGGGAGACGTGGTAGTAGTGAATGCTGCTACCAGTGGGACATCACCGGGCACTTCCCCGATAGGAACACCAGGAGGCAATTTCCCGGGTGGTTTCCCAGGAGGTGATTTCCCGGGAGGCGATTTCCCCAGACAATAGAAGGCTTCGGAGGCGTAGAGAGATGATGGAGCTTAAAGATATAGTCAAAACATATCAAATGGAGAAGGTTCAAGTTCAGGCGCTGCGTGGTGTGAGTTTCAGCATTGAAGAAGGAGAGATGGTAGCTCTTATGGGCCCTTCCGGATGTGGAAAGACTACCCTCCTAAACATTTTGGGGTGTCTTGACACTCCCACCTCGGGGAGCTACTACCTTGATGGCGTTGAGGTGAGCAACCTTTCTGACTCACAACTGGCTGAGATAAGGAACAGGAAAATCGGCTTTGTCTTTCAGACCTTCAACCTGCTTGCCCGAACGTCGGCTCTGGAAAACGTGCGCCTCCCCCTGCTCTACGGAAACGGGCATGACAGCCGGGGTAGAGCTTTGGAAGCCCTCAAGCGTGTGGGTATGGGACACCGTGCTTCCCACAGTCCAGCGGAGCTATCAGGAGGGGAGCGACAGCGGGTGGCCATCGCGCGCGCCCTTGTCAATAATCCGGCAATTATCCTTGCTGATGAGCCAACAGGTAACCTGGATAGCCGATCAAGCCGGGACATCCTGGATATTCTGTACGAGCTTAACCGGACAGAGGGCATTACTGTAGTGGTGGTGACGCATGAACAGGAGATAGCAAATCAGGCACAGCGTGTCATCATGCTCAAGGACGGTCAGATAGTCGATGAGCGGCAGGTTATGCAGACCCCTTTGCCTGATTCAACGCTGTCGCAAGGAGGCGGAAAATGAACCCGAGACAGATAGTTCGTACAGCTTTGACAGCGCTGACCCTGAACAAGCTTCGCTCATTCCTGACAATACTGGGCGTTGTAATTGGAGTGGCCGCAGTCATAATACTTATGGCTCTCGGTGAGGGCACCCAGACAACCATTGTCCAGAGAATCGAATCGCTGGGCACTAACCTGCTCTTCGTCAGCCCGGGAGCAAGCTCAGAGTCTGCCACTGGGGTTAGGGGAGCATTTGGCAGTGCCAGGACCCTGACATTGGAAGATGCCGAAGCACTGGCAGAAGTTACCTCTGTGCTCGCAGTATCGCCTGAGGTCTCGACCAACGCACAGGTGGTGGCTAATGGAGTGAACACAAGGGCGCAAATTGCTGGCGTTACTCCGGACTATGCGCAGGTGCACAACCTGACAGTGGCTGAGGGGGAGTTCATCTCCGACTCCGATATAAACCAGAGAACCATGGTGGTTGTGCTGGGCAGCAGCATGGCCGAGACATTGTTCGGGGAAACGAACCCCGTAGGTCAGACTGTCAAAATAGGAGGTCGCACGTTCACCGTGATAGGTATGCTGGAGAGCAAGGGTGGCACGGGTTTCGACAGTGGGGACTACAGAATCTTCGCCCCAATTACCACAGTGTTCTATAGATTATCCGCCCAGCGAAGTGCCTCGGGGGAAATGCTGATATCTAGTATCACTGTGCAGGTAACGAACGCTAAACAGACCGACGCTGCCATATCGGGAATAACGTCTATCTTGGAAGACCGTCACGGCATCGGACTGGGCGAAGATAATGATTTCAGCATCACAAGCCAGGAGGATATGATAAGCACTCTCAACGCGTCCACCGACGTATTCGTCATCCTGCTGGGGGCGATTGCCGGCATCTCCCTGCTGGTGGGCGGCATCGGTGTCATGAACATAATGCTGGTCTCCGTCACAGAGCGTACTAGGGAGATAGGCATACGCAAGGCAGTGGGTGCCAAGCGGCGAGACATCCTGCTGCAATTTCTTATTGAGGCTGCCTCGATGAGCCTCATCGGCGGAGGTATCGGAGTGCTTGTAGGCTGGGGCATCTCACACTTCATTACAGGACTCAGCATGGGCAGTGTGACGATGCAGGCGGTGGTCTCTCCATTTGTAATAATCCTCGCAGTATCGGTTTCGGCAGCTATCGGGATTATTTTTGGTCTGTATCCTGCATACAGGGCGTCGCGATTGAGCCCGGTCGAGGCACTGCGATACGAGTAAGGAGGTATAACCATAAAACGAAACGCTTCTATCACCTTGCTGGTAGTAGCAATCATGTTAGGCGGTGCTCTCGGCGGTGCCTTGGCAGGGGGCATAGCCATCGGCAAGGGACAGGGCAGAGAGGAAGCACGTGAGCAATTGCAAAGTCAACTCGGCCAGTTCTCTTCCACCACCGGGCAGGGGAGTGCCCAGTTGCCAGGGAGCTCCTCCGGAATTCCTTCAGGCATCGGAGCAACTATGGGCACCGTGGAGAAGGTTGAAGGCAATGTAGTAACACTCAACACTCGCGAGGGCACTGTTCTAGTTAACATCGGTAGCAGCACTTCCATCCAAAAGACGGTCGAAGACAGCCTGGAAGATATCTTGCCCGACGAGAATATCGCTGTTTCGGGGGATAAGAATGAAGATGGCTCATCGAGGCCAGGATTATCACCATAACACCGGCTGTCTCTATCTTCTTTGGAGGAGCTGGACCGAGCCAGTAAATGTCTTTCTGATTTAGGTTTAGGCCTATCGGAAGCGAAGAGGCGGCTTGGGTCTGGGTTGTCCCTTCGCTCAACCGTTTAGCAATTATTCACGGGAAAGCGAGAATCAATATCAAGAAGTCTTCATAAACAGGGGAGTGCATAGGGGCGAAGCCCCTTTGACGGGGGCTATGTGGGTGTCCCCGAAGACTGGGGACACCGGGAGTTGAAAAGACATTTGTAAACGCTCTCTATATCTTGGTGTTTTAGCTTGCAGCATGCTAATACTAGTCTGAACAAGGATGTTGTTGCGTCGACAACACGACCAACGATTGATAGTGTGGAAAAGGAGGAAGCATGTCTAAGATAAGCAAACTCAGGATTTTCATCTTGGCTATTCTGCTGATGGTGGTGGTCAGCTCCTGTACAACTACAGCAACGCCAACGAACACTCCGACCCCTACCGCAACGTCCACAGCTCAACCTACGGCAACCCCTAGTGGGACAGTGCTATCTGCTCTCCCTTCTGTTGCTGATGTTGTAGCAAAGGTCATGCCAGCCGTAGCCTATGTTTCCGTCGAGTACAAGGCTACCTCGTTCTTCTTTCAAACTGTAGCCACAAAAACCGGCTCAGGTGTACTTCTAAGCCCGGACGGCTACATCCTGACCAATAACCATGTAATAGACAGTTACACTAAGATCGAGGTATCGCTCCCTGACGATGAACAGACTTATCAGGCTCGACTCGTGGGCGCTGACCCGACCAGCGACCTGGCAGTGATTAAGATAGACGGCCAGAACTTCCCCACAGCTCAGTTCGGAGACCCCTCCGGGTGGTTACGCGACGGAGATTGGGTGATAGCCCTGGGCAACGCCCTAGGGCTGGTAGAAGGCGGCCCCACAGTGACTTTAGGTATAGTGAGCGGACTGGGGCGCTCCTTCACCATAGGACAGGCTGCTTACTATGACGTGATACAGACCGATGCAGCCATCAATCCCGGGAACAGCGGCGGCCCCCTGGTCGACCTGAACGGCAAAGTAGTGGGGATCAATACGTTCATTATCTCCAGTGCAGAGAACATTGGCTTTGCCGTGAGCGCCAACACCGCCCGCATTGTATATGACGACTTAATCAAATATGGGCATGTCATCAGGCCTTACATTGGTGCTACTTTTGACGACCTCACCCCTGACTTAGCCTCACAGCTTGGCTTATCTGTGAGTAAGGGGGTTCTCGTTGCATACGTTGCACCGGCTGGCCCGGCAGCCAAGGCAGGTATTCAAGCCAACGATGTAATTACCCTGTTCCAAGGCCAGAAGGTAAGCGAGGCTTCACAGTTGATAAAGCTGCTATGGCAATACAATGTTGGGGATAGCGTGAAGATAACCTACTGGCGGGGCGGAACAGAATACAATGTGTCGATTACACTAGGGCAAAGGCCGTAAGGGACTGCCTAAAATTATGGGTCTAAAAATCCCAAGCCTGCAATGGCAAAACATAGGTAGAAAAAAGTGTCAACACGAACCGAGGAAAACCAAGTAGAAGGGCACACAGCAATGAGGAAGACACTGCGAACCAACCGTGGCCGTACTCTCGTAATTAGAGGTGCGTCCCCTGATCAGGAGAAGAAGGTTGCCGAAGCCTATATTTGGATTTTACAGAACTTTATGCCCGAGTTCGAGGAGATTAAAGGTAGGGGAAAACAGAGCAGATAGGTCGCAAAATAGAGGCCATAGCAGGCGATTACCGCATAAGGTAATAGACAACCTCCATTCCAGGATGGACCGCCTTGTTGACGAGCTCGACATTTCACAAGAGCCCTATTACCCATTAATTACCCAAGGAACAGGTGTTAATCGTTTAATGGATTTTAATCGAGAATACAATCATTGGGGATGGTACTTGGGCGTTATGGGATGATAACAGCTGGGGGCTAAACCGAGTCTGCTCACTATGTGGTTATTCTTATGCTGGAATCTGCGGACATGAGCATGACACTAATAAACTTGTCACGCCTTGGAAAGAACAATAATCTGCCGCCAATAAACTAACCACAACCGCGTAGACCACCCACAGCATAAGAAGGGGGTTAGAGTCAAGGAACTGCCCCGGTAGCCCCTCTAGAGGCGTAGTCGAGGCGGCAGGTTTTTTGAGGCCGCTGTTGGTTCCACACAAAGTTTGCGTGCGTTTCGCCGAGGTCAATTAACCTGAACATTCCATCGAATTAGTCACCTTGTGACTCGCGCTCTCTTGAATCATAGTCTCTCCCCATTGCCCAATGAACACTTTGCTGTTACAGTTGTGCTATCTGAAGAACGTGAGTCTATGTGACCAAGCTAAATGCCAAGGTAAAAGTTCTGTCTATTGAACACCAAGGCCCACCATAGTGAGATAATAACTGGTATAGTTTTGAGGGGGTACTTCAAGTAACGGCATTCTTGAGGCAATCAACCATGGTTGCCGTCTATCCCGGCTGTACCTCTGCCATGGTGGCCGCATGGCGACCGCCAATCATACCGAAGACCATAGCTGGCCCGATCGTCGATCCTGGACCAGGGTAGGTACGCCCCATGACTGAGGCTGTGTTGTTACCTGCAGCGTAAAGACCACGGATGACCGAGCCATCCTTTCGAAGCACACGCGCATGCTCGTCACTAAGAAGCCCGCCCATCGTGCCCAGATCGCCTGGCCAGATCTTTAAGGCATAGAAAGGCGGTTTTTCGATTGGGCCGAGGTTGGGGTTCGGTTTGACGCGCGGGTCGGAGTAGTAGCGATCGTAAGCGCTATCCCCCCGACCGAAGTCCTCATCCCTCCCATTCTTTGCGAACTGGAGAACCGCTTAGCGGTGGCCACCAGACCAGCCTCGTCGATGCCCATCTTGCGGGCGAGCTCTGGGAGCGAGTTAGCCTTGGTGATAAAGCCTTCCTTATACGCCGACTTCGGAGTAATACGCGGCATCATATTCAGCCCAAGCAAGTAATATTTGCGATGCCGCGAATCCAGGATGAGATATGCTGGAATCGCTGGCACAACCTTATTGCGTTTATACTGTTGCTGGCCACAGGCGACGTAGGACTGTGACTCGTTCATGAATCGCTGGCCGGAGCTGTCAACTATCATACTGTATGGCAAGGAACGCTCGAAGAGTACCGGCACGGGACCGCTTTTGGGCAAGAGTGTCGGCATCCACCAGGATTCATCCATCATCTCGACGGCAGCTCCGACGGCAATACCGGCCTGGATACCACCCCCTGTATTGCCAGAGGCACCGACTGTCCATTCGGTGGAGATGGGATGTTGCTGGTATTGCTGGCGCATCGCATCATTGTGTTCAAAGCCACCCGCAGCGAGTATGACACCATGTGTGGCACGGATACGTATGTTCTTGCCTCCCTTTTCGGCTATGACACCAACAACAGCATCACCGTCTGTTAGCAGACTCACCATCGGGGTCTTAAGCCAGACAGGGACTGATCGATCAAGTAAGATCTTAAGCAACTGGCCGATCAACGATCCACCCATGGAAACGCGTCGCTTGCCAAGCAGCCTCCACAAAATTGTACGTCTGCCGATAATGTCCACCATCACAGTGAAGAATGCACTCCAGGTGCGCATCGCAATGTTGAGCTTGCTGGCTTCATAGGTATGCATTGGTACTGGAATTGCATACACCTTGTCTTTCCACTGCTTACCAAGAGAGCGCAGGTCAAACAAATCGCCTTCCACGCAACGACCCTCGGCACAACCCCCGGAACACTCTGGGTAATAGTCCGGGTAGCCGCGCGCATAGATAGCCTTGAATCCCAGACCCTCGAGCCATGTCACAAGCTCAGGAGCGTGCTTGACATAGGCCTCGCGACGTTCTTTAGAACTCGCAGGCCCCTTCTCTGGAATGACCTCATTGAGATAAGTCAGCGCGGCCTCATTGGAGTCATCAACTCCGCACGCCTTCATATACGGATTGTTCGGGATCCAAAAACCGCCTCCCGACTTGGCAGTGGACCCCCCGACCTTGTCCATACTCTCGAGAACAATCACTTCACACCCGGCATCACGAGCAGCTACCGCCGCCGTCAAGCCTGCAGCCCCCGATCCTACGACAACAACGTTTGTTGTGTGTTCAAATTCCATCTTACAGTTTTACTCTCTCCAGCACTCGCGTGCTGAGAACATAATATCATCTATACATTATCAATCGTGTTTAACCGGCATTTCCCATTTCAACTTGCGATGAGGCGATTCTCATCTGTCATTGTCTTTTGTCCGGTTTGTCCGGATTGTAGCCTCGTGCCAGGCGGTTGTCAACCACCCGAATTGACTTATAATTTTTGTTACCGAAAATGGTATGGTTGCCTCAAAAAATCTGTTACCGAAGTGAGGCAGCATGACACGAACAAAGCATACGGGAGTACACGGAAGCAATATGAGGGCGGTATCTCCGGTCACCAAAAACGGATAAGAGCAAGATTGAGCTCCTCTTGAACAAAGCTTCTGCCATTAGGTCGAGTTTGAGTTCTGTCTATCGAACGAGGCTGTGCATCTTGCACAATTGCTTGTTTCGTGCAGTCCGATAAACAATAGGGGCTGGACTCGCTCTCAATATCGCATTCCTTCCAGCCCTTCCGTTCTTGGAATTTTAGCAAAGAGGGGCGCAGGATTCGACCTACGCCCCTTTCTCTTGGGCTACCAGTGGACGGACGGGGGCATGAGTTCAAGCGTTCTAGGCTACGGCTACAGGATCTTTTGCCTTGGCTTCGACTTGTGCTCGGTTTTCACCTTCCGTGCGGATAGCCTTGCGCACTGTTTGGCAGCTGTGATGTAACTCCCTCGCTATCCACTTGATGCCCTTTCCCTCCAAGAAATAGG
>Ga0315289_10003828_pt1 | contig 22641 bp, 17 predicted proteins | sample YL17G11_40_MG_FD_203452 | JGI IMG/M metagenome (GOLD analysis project Ga0315289, IMG submission 203452) | Sediment microbial communities from Yellowstone Lake, YNP, Wyoming, USA - YL17G11_40 | ecosystem: Environmental > Aquatic > Freshwater > Lake > Sediment | place: USA: Wyoming | collected... | reverse complement strand
AAATTCTTTGCGCATGTTTATCAATATATCCGTGTTTAAAGATTCATGCTTGATTAAGGACTCAACCTCAATGAAGCTGGTTAGATCGACCTCCAACAATTGTTTAAGAAGAGAAGTTGCTGTCGTTGCATACCCATTTACATGATCCTGACGTACAGTGATGCCATTACCTTGATGATAAAGATTGTTTCTGATGTTGTGATAAAACTCGACATGATACAAATCGATTTCATTAATCTTCGTATGTGATGCCAGTCTTATTCCCTTCAGCAAATCGTGAAATTGCCCGTTGGCATATTTTTTTCTTTCTGCATAAGGCATTGGCGTCTTGGTAACTTCTTCGGAAAGCATGAGATAGGTTTTGAATAATGTCTCCACGCCTATATCAAACAAAAGAAACGATATTCGTCGATTAATCTCATCTGGTTGTCTAAAAGTTTCCAAAGCGAACTTAAAGAGTTCTGTCGGTCCGCTTTGCCAAGGGTGTGTATTGGTTGGTTCCATATTCTTTTTCTCAAAGCTTAAGGAATTTAGAGAACAACCTTTACTTCTTTACTTTTCCATCGATCAACATTTTCCGTTTGAAAAGCAAAAAGAAATTTCTGCCCCCTACTATATTCCCAAACAAATCAACAAATAATCAGCATCTCCTAAACTCTTTTTCCTCAAACAGTAAAAATCGATATTTTTCCGGCAGGGGCTTGTCGGCTTCGAGATATCGGATAATTTCCTGCTGTTACTGTTCAGTTAGCCGCTGCATAAATGTCCGCTTGTTTTCGGTAAGCAATCATGACGATATGTATTTTCTCCAGTATCGAGTTGAAGCTGCGGTTAAAACTATTTGGCATACCATTCTAAAATTATTTCTTGCTAATTTTACTAAACCGCTCCATTGCTTTAAAAAATGGCGGATCACTGACATCTGATGGAATAAATGGTTCATGAATTCCTTCAAGCGCCATGCTCGTGAGATCGTTTGGACCAATTTGCCATGCTGATACGATTCTCAGCTGTGTTTTTTCAATGGAGAGATCCCTCCCCCTCGTATCAGAAAGCGTTGCTTGATTTTGCACCAGTTGTCCAGCTGATAGACGATAACAACTTGTCTTTTCATAAAGATGGAGAAAACGTTCAAGATTAGTGTTATCAACCGGTGTCATATCTTGCATGCGAAAGACTATAGTTAATCGATTTTCTAATGACACTCTCTGCCTAAGGAAATTCTCATTAACGCTAATGACAACCCGATAATGGGCTGGGTACTGACGATCTATACCGGTTATCAATGTAAGACCGATCCATTCTTCGCGATCTAATTCACCAAACCTTTTTCGCCATCCGCGGAATATTTTTTCCCCCGCTTCTATATCCTCGAACATCAAGACCAACTCGGGTATAGGCGGATTCGTAGGATAAATTGCGAATCCCAAGCCTCGCCATTTTGCTTTATCCCACAAGGCCATATTAATGGGCGACAAAACCTGAATATTGTGGTGTTTTAGGCCATCAACCCCAAAAAGGCCTGCAGGGGGTGTTCCATCTGCAATGGAGAATGGTCCATTACCTTTCACACACTTCTGTGAGATCGGCTCATTTACTGGCTTCCAAGATTCAGTGCGCAGTAGTGTAAAACACTCACTCAACGAACTGTCAATCCAATCCTGTATGTGATATTTTGGATTTTCACTTAAAATATTTGTGAGGGCGACAGGCGATTGTGCGGCGAAAAAAGCACGATCATGGGCACGATCATTTTCGAAAAGCTTCTTAATGGATTCAACTGATAATTGTACCTCTAATTGAGCAATAAAATCAGCTAATAACTTGAAAAGGGCTTCTTGGTATTCGGACCCTTGCACCTGCCTAACACAAGACCCTGGTGGGTGAATGATTATTATCTGTGTCTCCCCACACTCGTCCTCTTCGACTCGGTGCGTGAAGGATTTGTCAAGATGCTCAGACTGCCGAATTTCCATTCTTAAAAATGACCGTGTAGCGATATGATTTTTAAGCCTGATGGCATTAGATAAGAAGGATTCAAGGAAAGCAAAAATTGCCTCACCTAAAATAATTGAGTTGGTTTTATTAGCAACAATCAATTCAATTTGGCAACCCATCAATACGGTTCGCATTGTCACGGTACTGCCTAAATGCCATTCCGCATCCGCAGGCAAGTCATCTGCGGCAGGTTGCTTCAACAATAAAGAAAAAAACCGGTCCAAGTCTTCATCTGCTTGCCCCAGCTCGAATCTAACAGCATCCTCGTATCCTAAAGAAAACAAGACAGCAACCCTTGTGCTAATAAGGGAAAACCGCTTCATAAGACCAGCAACACGATCCAGATCAAGCCAATCTGTAAAACGTGTTCTCATAACCAAAATGCCAAGGATAGCATCCATCAAAAAAAACTCTTCTTCGATATTCTTTCGGGTTACCTCAGCCAATTCTAAGGCATTGTTGATAAGCCTCAACAGTTCGATCCAAGCAAACACACATGGCACTCTTCCGAGTTGTATCTCGACCCATATCAGTTTACGTAACAAGGGAAGAGCTTGTGGCGCTATCCGCCCATCTTTAAAATATTCGTAAAACGTACGATCCAAAGCTATGACTAAATTGGCCCGCGCAGCCCACAAAAGACCTGCTGACTCATAACCCAAAGCAGTTCCTGCAACAGCTTGAATAAAATCCCCTTTATGTTCGTTCTGAATCAAGAGGCTTTGAGCCTTGGTAAACTGGTCAATAGCGTCATAAAACTTGTCAGCATGGAGTTTTTGGTAACCCCATTTCAACCTCATTCTTCCTTCCTCGGCCTTATCAACCCGCTTTGCCTGAAATTGGATGATTGCCTCAAAAACTTCGTCGTAAGTCTCATCGCCACCCACGATTCGGCCAAGTTCTTGAATTATCTGAACGATGGGTTCAACTGGGTAATCTGGATGGGTTTCCGCTTCTTTCAAAATCTGCTGGATATTGATAAGAACAGGTGCCAGATTATCTCGTCTGACGATTACATCTGTTAAATCCATCAAGACTAGTTCGGTACGTGCCCAAAGGGCACTGGTAGGCTTCGCTGAATTTGATACATGACGGCGCAGTGCCTCGCGCAATATGGAAGTATGGTTGGCCCAGACTTCATCGCCGTCCAAAGTTTTCTTGACCTGCCTCCAAGTAGTTCCGACTTGCCATAGATTGACCAGCTTCTCAAGATCCCAGACCCATTCAGAGTTGATCACTAAAGGCTCTGAAGCCTTGTAAAGCCGATCTAATTCGGCAAAATCATCAAACCACCAATTCGCCGTCCAAGCCCTATGGTAAAGGATTCGAAATAACTGCCGCATATCGTCCCGATCCAGAGCAATCCTCTCGGCACGATCGAAGCGACCATCTATCTCCACACGGGGACGCCCTAAACCCCGTGCGATGAGGGCGGTTTGTAAGCAATCTTCAGCAAGTTGATATCTTGAGCCTTGGTAGCGTGCTTGATCCTCGATCAAACGATCGAGTTCTTCAAGTTCGCTTTGACGTTCGGTGTCCAAAGGACCAAGCATAGCCTTGGATTCAACCCGTGGGCGTTCAATATGTAACGTTTGGTATACGATATCCCATCTTTTATTTTGGACCACCTTTTCAACGATCCAGGAACGATCCAGAATGCGAACATCTATGCCCAATTCCTTACGTAACTCGTCTTCAACCGACGCTCTATCACGGTCACGAACCGCTTGGTTAGTAATGAAATAGATTAAGGAATATCCACGCTTAGTCTTTGAGATTTTACGGGCGTCATCATTCACTTTGGAGCGCCAAGTTTTTTTTGCACTGAAAGCAAATGCCCATCTTTCCTGAGATGAACGATCCGGATTACCTTCGTACCATCGCTCTGAAATTGAATTGGCAACCGGATAGGTCTCCGTGTCGACTAGACTATCTCCTCCGCCAGTAGGGCCAGTTTGCGTGATAAGATTTGGACAAAGCTCCTTCTCAGCTAACCTTCGACAAAAATGCTCAAAGCAGATTTCTTCTTTTCGCTGGGTCAGTGTTTCCAAGTGAAATTCGAATTGACTTCGATCTAATACGGTTTTTTCTATTACGGTGGTATCAGAGAATAACTCAGGTCGACGCGCCCGCATGAAATCGGTCGGACTATATTTGTTTGATATTTTTTGCGGATTCGCCATAGAATTTCGTGAATTTAGGGGTTCTTTACTTACTGACATTTGGATAGATTCAATCTTTTCTGCAAATCCGCCCGCGCCCCCTGCCTTTGTTGTCCCAACAATAACACCAATGGCTTTTACCGTCCCCGGATTGCGAATTCATTCCAACTTTTTTTCTTTCAATTGGTTCAGCATTTTAAGCCCGAGATCCGTTATTTTATAACGCTGTTTCGAACTCCGCGGTTTGTCTGGGATGGTTGGTTCCAGCAAGCCGGATTCGATTAATGGTCTTATTATTGTATTTCTGAAGCGTGTTCGGTTGGTGTGCTTCGCCTGCTCCATCAGCATTTGCAGGTCGGCGGGGGATTCAGCCGCGACCAGGAGTCTCGCCGCTATATCACTTGGGACGGACTTGGGACAGACTTGGGACAGACTTGGGACAGACTCCGTCCCAAGTTGTGCGGTGACTTGTCGGGTGCTTGTCGGGTACTTGTCGGGTACTTGGGGGGTGACCTCCGCCACGGTTTTATAAGGGGCAGGCGTGAAGATCACAAATACCGAGCCTGCCTGTTCGGACCAGTTCGGCGGCTGGTTTCCATTTTCCGCACACCAGTCAATCATATTGAGCGTTCCGCTGCCCCATCGCTCAATGATGCCTGAGCGATAAAAGACATTGGCGATGATGGGATTCCACGGCTTGGACTCGTGAGGTCCGGCCAGCTTTTCCGGGGTAATGCCGAAGTGAAGGGCGCCGGGATTGGTAACCTCGAGGTGATCGTCATACATGGCGAGGGCCACGGCGCCGCCCGGTATGGTGTAGTCGCGATGACATAGAGCGTTAGCCAACGCTTCGCGGATAGCGCGCGGGGGATACCAGGGCTTGTCCTCGCGAATCATTTTCCCGGGAACGACATGCCCGGCAATCGGGACATGATCCATCAGAAAGGATTCGGCGCGGCGCAGGAGCGCGAAGGTGTGTCCCCAGTACTGGCGGTTGTCAGAAAAATCGGCCAGGCGATTCGTGCCCCGGAAACGGGCGAGACGAATGCCCATCTGCGGGTAGAGTGTCTTGAGACGGTCGCTTTTGCCGTACAGCGCCACGGCAGCATTCAAGAGGTGGCCGTCACGGATCAACTCCAAACCCCGGAGAATGGATTCGGTATCCCGCCGATCGGTCGCTTCCAGACGACCCAGCCGAATCGCATTATCCAGGGTGATCTGGATTTCTTCGGCATCGAGGTCGCCGATTGAAACGTCATCCGAAACCGGCTCATTCTCCCAACGCCGGGTGGCGTGGAGCCGTTCCACCAGCCGCCGTTCATACTCGTCGCGGGGCATGACGATTGTGGTCGGTCCATACCGAAGATAGGCTCGACCGTCGAAAGTGTAGGGGCCGCTGCCGCCGGGAACGGTCAGCAGCACAACCGCTGTTCCCTTCTCCAGGCTGATGGTTTCGATGTCGGGAAAAGCAGGTGGTTCAATCCTCCGGAGTTCAGCGGCAATGTCTTCCAAGGTTTTGTCGCCGACCTGTTGGCCGATAATCTCAGCTGTGTTGGTCACGCCAAAGAGAACAAACCCGCCGAGCCCGTTCAGCATGGCACAAACCGTCTTCGCCGCTTCCGTTCGCTGACCCGTGGAGCGTTTGAACTCGAGGCGTTCCGATTCGCCATTGGAGATCAGCTCTTTCAATTCATGAAAGTTCATACGCTTCTATCCGTATCCATCGTTCTCACTCCAGAACAATCCTTACCTTGGCGGGCTCTTTGCCCTTGGTCAAGTTATTTAGATATTCATCATATTTAGGTTTTTTACTTCTTGACATCTGGATAGATTCAATCTTTACTGCAAATCCGCCCGCGTCCCCTGCCCTTCCTAATATAAATTACCCAATCACCCCGAAATCCCATAACTAATAATACCTGAAAAACTAATGAAGAAAAACCGATCGGTTTCTAAATTGAATAAAAATACCCCCCTCACCCTGCCCTCTCCCCGCAGGGGAGAGGAGAACGATGGGGGGAAAATTCTTATGATTAGATTGCCGCGCCTTCAGCATGAAAACCCGGAAAAGCGAGATCCTTCGCTACCGCTCAGGATGACAATGAGCGAAGGGCTCAGGATGACAATATGGAAGGCAGGACTCGCAATGACGATATTAAGCGGAATCCTTATGGTTCTTGATTTCATGACATTTACAAACGACGATCACCTTTTACGACCAATTGAATACCGGCCTGATTTTTCTTGGGCGGTGAAGCCGATTTTCTTCCTGGGTGTCGGCAGAGGCTCCGGTTCCTCGGGTGGGTTGAGCAACCGCATGATCTGCTGGAGAACTTCGGTAATGGCCGTCTCATGCACATTCAAACGCGTCGTCAGCTTCCGTTCCAATTCCGCCAGCTTTCGAGCCAAATCTCTTTGATCCACCAACATCCTTCTCATGCTGATAAAAGCCCTGACCACAAAGACACTCATCTGAATGGCCCTCTGACTATTCAGAACATTGGCAGCCATGATCGCCCCGTATTCCGTGAAAGCATACGGCATATATTTTATATGCTGACCTCGTTTTAAGATCACAGATTGTGATCTTAAACGATGAACATCCATTGCTTCTTCCCGAGTAAGCTGGAACATAAAATCATGTGGGAACTTGTCCAGATTCCGCTTTACCGCTTGGTTTAAAACCCTGGTTTCCACCTCATAGATTCGCGCCAAATCAGCTGCCAAAATCACCCTCCGGCCGCGGATTGTAAGGATCTTGCTCTCGATATGCTCAACGGGGATTATCTCTTTGCTCATTTTATTTTAGGAGGTTCTTTAATTCATGACATTTGGATAGATTAAATCTTTCCTGCGAATCCGCCCGCGCCCTCCTCTTTTAAGAATTTGATCGATTAGAACCTGATCCGAACCCTTTATCACCAAATTGCTCTCCGTCCCTTAAAGTATAGATATCCCTGAAAACCCCAGCTTCCAACATTTCACCAGCGTGGCCCTCATGCTTTTCTTTCTTTTTGAGCGGGATTAATTCGCTGACCCGGGCCAGGATTTCCCTTACGCGTAGATTGCCGACAAACTCCGCTTCGCTCAATCCGGAAGACAGTCTCTGCGCCGTTTCGACGGCCTGAATCATATCGAAGACGGCAGCATGTGGATCATGCGGCATAAACCACCTCCGTCGAATTGAGGATGGCGTCCCGCCGGATCAGATTGACGCTCCGCTGAAGGTTCTTTCGGTCCGCCAGGTCCACCGTTCGTCCGAAAAGCAGTGAGAACTCCTCCTCGGCGCGGGCCAGGTCCATGAGCGACCACTGCTCATCGGCATCGAACTCGGCCAGGAGGTCAATGTCGCTGTCCGGACCAATCTGTCCGGTGCGAGCGGAGCCGAAGAGTTCCAGGCGTCGGATCTTCCACTTTCGGCACACCCTTTGCAAAGCCTCGTCAGGTACTTCCATGGCGCCGATTTTCATTTCTTCCTGCCTCCTTTTGATATTTTCCCCCCGAGAAACCAATCACCATATTGGTTTATATTTTACCATCCTTTTACCGTTAAGATCATCCCGGTTTCATAGCCCCATTCCCTCAAGGACCATTTTCAAGCGTTTTTTGGGATCAGAAAAAACAACCTTTCGGGGATCGAACACATCGGGCTGGTATGGATGATATTTTATAACGTGGCCTTTCAGCCAACTTATCATTTCCTTATGCTCCTTGTGTTTGGGGTCGCCTATGATTTTCAACAGCTCGTAATATCCCCCGACGCCTCCGCAATCCTCCGGGGGACACGCACGCTCCCCCGCCAGGCATCGGGGATACATAACCCCTGTTTCCACCGGGATAATCTCCTCCAGCAAAACCGCATGTCTCCAACTGTCTCCGAAATCATATTCATAGGTGAATTTACCGCCGGGTTCGGTGAAGTAATCCTTGATGGGGACCTCCCACCCCGGCTTGGTCTGATCATCTTCAAATTCATCCCCCGGTATGCCGATTTCCTCCGTTCTTTCTCCTAAAAATTCCGCTTTGAAAAACACGTGCAGGTGGCAATCGAGCCAACCCATAGAGTCCTGGATGGCCACATGCAGGTCCCAGAAGCTGTACGACTCCGGCACCTGTATCCTTCTCCAAATCGTTGGCTCAATATCCTCCAAGGTGACGCGAAACTGAAATATTTTTTGTGCGTCCTTTGGCATGGTTCCTCCAGAATCAACCAAAAAAATCCCAATGACCAAATAATAAATAAGGTTAGATAATCGGTTGCGGTTACGCAGCTCGTTTCGGTTGAGTTTTACGGTTGCGGTTTAAAAGCCGAAAGACATAGCCGAGGGACCATACGATCACCGCCCCTGGCGGGATTCCGCCAAAGGCGGAAGCAGCCCAACCGATCAACGCAATCCGATGTTTTGAAATTGGTCATTAGAAAGAGAAGATTTTACTGGTAACGTTTCAATAGATCCCTGGCTACTATGATTCTCTGAATCTGATTGGTCCCCTCGAAGATCTGAATGACCTTGGCGTCCCGCATCATTCGCTCCACCGGGTAATCCTTGGTATATCCGTAACCGCCGAGGATCTGCACCGCGTCGGTGGTCACCCGCATCGCGGTATCCGAGGCCAGACACTTGGCCATGGAAGCCAGCGGGGTCAGCCCGGTTTTGCCTTCGTCCACCTCCCCGGCCACCCGGTAGGTCAGTGCCCGGCTGGCTTCGATCCCGATCTGCATGTCCGCCAGGATGAACTGGATTCCCTGGAAACCCGAGATGGCCTGCCCGAACTGCGCCCTCTGACCGGCATACTTAATGGAATACTCCATCGCCCCCTGGGCCAGTCCGAGAGCCATGGCCGCCACCAGGATCCGGGTGTCGGTCAGCCCGGAGAGAACCAGGTCCCAGCCCGAGCCCTCCTGGCCCAACCGGTTTTCAGCAGGGACGAAGGCATCCTCCAGGATCAGGTCGGTGGTGGGTGAGCCCCTCATGCCCATCTTCTTCTCCACCTTTCCCACCGACAGACCGGGGGTATTTTTCTCGATGAAAAAGGCGTTAATCCCCTGCTTCTTTTTCCCGGGATCGATCGTGCCGAAAATCGTGAAGCCGTCTGAGACGCTCCCGTTGGTGATAAAGCATTTCCGCCCGGAGAGAAGATAGCCGTCCTTGACCCGGGTCACCCGGGTCTTGATCGCGGCGGCGTCCGAACCGGCTTCCGGCTCGGTCAGGGCGAACCCGATCAGGTAATTCCCGGCCCCGACCTGGGGAAGAATCCGCTGGCGGATCTCCGGACCGGCCCCCTTCAGGAAAGGAGCCAGTCCGGCCTGGGGATTGGAGAAGAGCAGTCCCGCGCTCGCGTCCACCCGGGAAACCTCTTCGGTAACCCGGCAGATCAGCGTCATCCGCGCGGGAATCCCTCCGAAACTCTCAGGGACCCGGAGGCGGAAAAGGCCGTTTTCCGCGAAAAGTTTGCGGATATCTTCGGGAAATTCCTGGGCCTCGTCCACCGCGGCGGACCGGGGCGCGACCTTCTCCGCGCAAATCCGGCGGACCGTGTCCAGGATCAGCTTTTCGGTCTCGGAAGGTTCAAACATTTATAAGTCTCTGGTCTCTGGTTTATGTTTTGGAACTTTGGTCTTTGAGCTTTAAACCTTGAACCTTGAACCTTGAACTTTGAACTTTGAACTTTTACATTGTTCATCCCGCCATCGTCAGCCCGCCGCTGACGCTCATCACCTGGCCGGTAATGTAATTGGACAGCGGCGAGGCGAAAAACAGGACCGCGTCAGCGATCTCTTCCGGCCTGGCCACCCGCCGGAAAGGAATAGCTTTTTCCAGGGCCTGGACCACCTTGTCCGGCTGGGCCCGTAGAAGCGGAGTATCCGTCGGGCCCGGGCATATACTGTTCACGTTGATATTGTATCTGGCCACCTCCCGGGCCAGGGACTTGCTGAAGGCAATCACCCCGCCCTTGGCCCCGGCATACACGGTTTCCCCCAGGCTTCCCACCCGGCCGGCATCGCTGGCGATATTTACTATCTTCCCGGCCTGACTCTCGATCATCGGGTCCAGAACCGCCCGGGAACAGTGAATCACGCCCATGAGATTGATCGCGATAACCTTGTTCCAGAACTCCGGCTTGGTCTCGACAAAAGGCTGGATCTGGTCCCAGCCCGCGTTATTCACCAGGATCTGAACCTGGCCCAGGGATTCCATCGCCCTCCGGGTCGCCTCCTCCACTGACTTCCATTCCGCCACGTCGACTTTAAAAGCCTCCGCTTTCCGGGAAAGCTTCCGGATTTCCTGGGCCGTAGCCTGGGCATTCTCAAAATTCAGATCAAAAACGGCCACCTCCGCCCCGGCTTCCGCCAACTTCAAACAAATGGCCTTGCCGATCCCCTGCCCCCCGCCGGTCACGATTGCTACTTTACCTTTTAAGTCCATATGTCCCTCCCGCTGAATTTCTTGTTTCGGTTTTCTGGTTTTGGGTTTGGAGTTTGCTTTGAACTTTGGGCTTAATTATTTATTTTCCTTTAAATTGAGGTTTTCTTTTGTTCACAAAAGCGTCCAGTCCTTCCCGGGCGTCCCCGGTCCGGAGCACCTCCAGGAATTCCTTAAGTTCAAGCTTCAGCCCGTCCTGGATGGGCAGATCCAACCCGATGCGGACGCATTTTTTTATCGCCGCGATGGCCAGGGAAGCCCGCTCCGCCAGTTCGCCGGCGAATTTCAGACTCTCGGCCCGGAGCGCCTCCGGCTCGTAAACCCGGTGGACCAGTCCGACCGCCAGGGCCTCGTCCGCGGAGAGGGCCTTGCCCATAATCATAAGTTCCAAAGCCCTAGCCTTGCCGATCACCCGGGAAAGGCGCTGGGTCCCACCCGCCGCCGGGAAAAGGCCGATGTTGGCCTCGGGCAGACCGACCGTCGCTTTCCCCCGGGACATGAAGCGGAAGTCACAGGCGAGGGCGAATTCCAGACCCCCTCCCAGGGCGTGGCCGCTGATCACCGCGATGGTCGGCTGGGGCAAAGCCTCGAAACGGCTGGTAACCTGCTGGAGGCGGGAATCGTAATTATCCATGAACCTTACCAGCTCCTCCCCCTCTCGGACATGCATCATTTTTATATCCGCCCCGGCGATGAAGACCTTCTCCACTTCGCTTATGATCGCCACGGCCCGGACATCCTTGTTCTTCTCCAATCGGTCCAGGACCCGGTGAAACTCCTCCACCAGCTCCAGGTCCAGGGCATTGGCCGGCGGCCGGTTCAGGATCAGCCTGGCCACCGCCTGTTCGGTTTCAACCCTGATGAATTTCTCCGTCATTTTTTTCCCGTCGTTCTTATTGTTTTTTCCCCCTTGAAACCTCGGCCCCTTGAACCCTTTACTCAAATTTCCCATCCCGCCATTTGATGGCTTCCTTGATGCCCTTTTCGGCCAGGATCTTCCAGAACTCAATCACCGGGGGAGAGAAATGGGAGATGGAATCCAGCTCGCAGGCCGCTTGCATAACATTTTTCCAACCCATCTCTTCAACCACCCTGTTAATCAAGGCCTTGTTGAGGGCCAGAAGCTCATAAGGAACCAGGGCCATCCGGCCGGCCAGTTTTATCACCTCTTCCTCGAGTTTGTCGGCCGGGAAAGCCTTGAGCGCCAGGCCGATCCTCTCCGCCTCCCGGCCGTCAATCTGGTCGCCGGTGAAAAGCATCCGCTTGGCCCACTGGGGACCGACGAGGTAGGCCCACATCGGGGTCAACGGCAGGCCCAATCCCCGCACTCCGGGATGACCGAACCTGGCGTCCTCGCTCGTGAGGATGATATCGCAGGCCAGGGCGAGATCGGTCCCGCCGCCCAGGCAGTAGCCGTGAACCTGGGCGAGGACCGGCTTCTTCAGGTTCCAGATCTTCATCCAGCGTTCCGAAACTTTTTCCAGCCGGGCTTTGTCTTCCAGAATCGTCCGCTGGCGGGTGGCCACTTCCCCCCCCGGTTCGATATCGTATCCGGAGGAAAAGCCCCTTCCCGCCCCCTTGATCACGCAAACCTTGACCCGGGGATCATTTTCCCCTTCTTTCAGGGCGCGGACGAGTTCTTCCTGAAGATTAATACTCAGGGCATTGAGCTTGTCGGGGCGGTTCATCGTAACAACCAAGACCCCGTCTGGATTCGCGTTGCAGATGATATCTTTGTATTCCAATCAACCTCCAAAGATAAGTTTACCCATCAAATAATGTTGGCAGCAAAGCATGGGTCAAAAAAAAGAATTCCGTCATCCCTGCGAAAGCAGGGATCCAGGAAATTCTTAGAAACTCTGGATTCCCGCTTCCCTCCGGGCAGTAGGCCCTACTGGGCCGGAGGCCGCGGGAAAGACAACACATAACAAATTGGTTCCCAAATAACGAATAATTCATTGAAGAGTCGAGAGCAAAAAGGATTCCCAGGTTCGAGGGTCATGTGTTCCAGAATTATTTTTTTGAAGAATCCTTGAACCCTTGAAACCTTGACCCCTTGAACCCTTACTTATTCAATCTTTCTTTGATTTTGCTCGCCGCTTCAATCGCGTCCTTCGCATAAAGATCAGCCCCGATTTTCCTGGCGAATTCCTCGTTTACCACCGCCCCGCCGACCGCGGTCACGAGTTTTTCCCCCTGCTCCCGGAGGAGTTTAACCACTTCCTCCATCCTTCCCATCGTGGTGGTCATCAGCGCCGACAGGCCCACGGCCTCAGCTTTTTCCGACCGGGCGGCATCCAGGATCTTTCCCGCCGGCACGGATTTGCCCAGGTCGATTACCTGGAAACCATTGGCTTTCAGCACCGCGCCCACCAGGTTTTTCCCCAGGTCGTGAATATCACCCTCCACGGTCGCGAGAATGATCTTCTGTTTTTTCGCCATTTTATCCGCGGGCAGATGTTTTTCCACCATCTCCAGGGCGGAAGCCATCGCCTCCGCGGACAGCATCACCTGGGGGAGAAAGATCTCGTTCCGGCCGAAACGGTCGCCCACCTGCTTCATGGCGGGGAGGAGCTTTTCCTCCACCACTTTCAGCGGTTCCATTCCCGAGCCGACCAGGCGTTTCACCTCTTCATTTAATTTGTCTTTTTCCCCGGAGGCCAAATAACGGTAAAAAATATCCTCGATTTTCGCTTCCTCCCGGGACCCCGCGAAAAATCTTACGTATTTACCCGCGGCCGGGTCCTTGCCCAGAAGCAGTCCGGAGGCGGCCAGGACCCCCCGGGTTTCCCGGTTGGCGGGATTGGCGAAAAACGCCTCGGCGCCCTGGGCTAAAACCATCGCCAGGAAATTCGCGTTTAACACGGTCCTTTCGGGAAGACCGAAGGAAACATTGTCCACCCCCAGGATCACCGGCAGTTTCAGCCGGTTCCGGATCAGGGAGATCGTCTTCAGCGTGGCCTGCGGCCCTTCCGGGGCGGCCGAAACCGCCAGAACCACCGGGTCGATGATCAGGTCCTCGGCCGGGAACTGGTGCTGGCGGAAATACGCCTTGATCCTCCGGGCCAAGCGGAGTCGGCCCTCGGGTTTTTCCGGGATCCCCTTCTCGTCCAGGGCGATTCCCACCACCGCGGCCCCGTATTGGCGGGCGAGTTTCAGGATCGCGGAAAGTTTCCGCCGGTCGGCCGAAACCGAATTGATCAGGGCTTTGCCGTCCACAGCCTGCAAGCCGGCCTCGATCACCCGGGGATCGGGGGAATCAATCAGGACCGGAAGCGTGCTGGCTTGGTTGACCGCGAAAACCGCCTTTCCCATCAGCCGGGAATGGTCGGTCGAACCTTTAATCCCCACGTTCACGTCCAGGAGATCCGCGCCTTCTTCCTCCTGCTTCCTGGCTTCCTGCCTGACCTCCCTGAACTCTTCCCGGGCCAGTTCCTCCGAAAGTAATTTCTTCCCGGTCGGGTTGATTCTGCTCCCGGCGAGAAAAGGAGCGTTCTCCCGGTTGATTACCAGGATCCGGGTGCGGCTGGCCAGTTTGAGCCCGGGGACAACCCTTCGGGAAGCGGCTCCGGGTTTAAATTTCTTAACCGACTCGGCGATCTTCTGGATATGTTTGGGGTTGGTTCCGCAGCATCCCCCGAAAACCCTGACCCCGAGCGCGAAGGCTTCCGGGACTACCTCGGCCATTTCCTCCGGGGCGGCGGGATAAACGCTCACTCCGTTCTTCAGCACCGGGATACCCGCGTTGGCCTGGAAGATGAGGGGCAGGCGGGTATAAACCGACATTCGTTTCAGAATTCCCAGCATTTCTCTCGGCCCATACCCGCAATTGGAACCGACCACATCCACCCCGATTGATTCGAGAATGATCGCGGCCGCCTCGGGAGGGGTGCCGAGAACAGTTCTTTCCCCTTCGCTGAAGGTCATCATCGCGACGATCGGCTTTCGGGTCAGGCTCCGGACGGCCACCGCCGCCGCCTTCAGCTCACGGATGTCGGAAAAGGTTTCCAGGTGAAATAGATCGGCGCCTCCGGCCAGCAGGGCCCGGGCCTGTTCAGTGAAGATCTCCACCGCTTCGGTGAAGGTCAGTTCTCCCAGGGGTTCGACGAACTTCCCCGTCGGCCCGATGGAAGCCGAAACCAGGGAGATTTCCTTCCCGAGCACTTCCCGGGCAATCTCGACCGACTTCCGGTTTATCTCTTCGAGCTTGCCGGTCAGACCGTATTGGGAAAGCTTGACCCGGTTGCCTCCGAAGGAGTTGGTAACCATTATCTCCGCCCCCGCGTCAAGATAAGCCCGATGGACCTTCGCCACCAGCTCGGGCCGAGCGAGGTTAAGTTCCTCCGGAAGTCCTCCCGGCTGGAGGCCCAGTTCCTGCAACATCGTCCCCTTGGCCCCGTCGAGAACCAGGATCCTCCGCTTAATCTCTTTTCGGAAATCCAGCGTTTTCCTTGCCTTCATTGATTTTCCCCGAAGGAAATTTTGTTTGTTACTCCTTAATATATTTCCCTCTCTATTGTCTACTATCTACTATCTACTATCTACTCTCTACTATCTACTCTCTACTATCTACTCTCTACTATCTACTCTCTACTATCTACTCTCTACTATCTACTCCGTGCTCCCTACTGTTTTCAGCGGAGCGAAACCTTGCTGACCTTCGGGATGTCTCTCTGGAAAAATCTTTGGCCGACCCGACGGAATTTTTCCGGGTTGTCGGTCACATAAAAACGCAACCGGCCGGAATCCTTTTCCCGGGCCAGGCCGGTCCGGTCCAGGAGTTCTTTCACCTCCTGGGCGGTCTCCACCGCCGAATCAATCAACCGCGTTTTTTTTCCCATCACTTCCTGAATTACCCCCTTGAGCAGGGGATAATGCGTGCAACCCAGGAGCACCGTGTCCGGGGTCCGGGCCTTTAAATCCCGGAGATAATGCTCGGCCGTGAGCCGGGCCACTTTGTCTCCCACCCACCCTTCTTCCGCCAGCGGGACAAAAAGTGGACAGGGAACGGAGGTAACCCGGGCCCGGGGATTCAGGGAAAGGATGTATTTCGAGTAAGCCCCGCTCCGGACGGTAGCCTCCGTCCCGAGCACCCCGATCCGGCCGGATCGGCTGGTTTCCACCGCGGCCCGGGCACCCGCCTCCACCACCCCCAGGATGGGAAAGGAAAATTTCTTCTGCAACTTGGGCAGGGCGATCGCCGAGGAGGTGTTGCAGGCCACCACAATCAGCTTGACCCCGAAGTTCATCAGGAAAAGAACGTTCTCCTCGGAATAGCGGACAATGGTCTCGGGGGAGCGGACCCCGTAGGGAACCCGGGCGGTATCGCCTAGATAAATCATCTCCTCTCCCGGGAGGAGCTCCACGAGTTCCTTGAGCACCGTGAGCCCCCCGATCCCGGAGTCGAATACTCCGATCGGCCGGTTCGGTTTTATTGCCGGAATTGAAATCATCATTTTCTCCTTAAAAAGATTGCCCACAGCTCATCGCGAACGGCATTTTTGGATTTTCTTTATGATCTCACTGGTGGATTTTCCCTTCACCACGGGAATCCGGCGTACCCTGCCTCCAGATGACTTGGCCAGGTCCGCGCCGACAATCCGATCGCTGGGCCAGTCCGCCCCTTTCACCAGCACATCCGGTTTGAGCAATTCGATCAACCGGATCGGCGTGGGCTCCGGGAACATCACCACCGCGTCAACAAACTCAAGTGCCGAGAGCAGTTCCGCCCTTTCCCCCCCGGGAAGAATCGGCCTCCCCGCCCCTTTGATTTTTCTGACTGAACTGTCGCTGTTTAACCCGACAATCAGAAAATCCCCGGCCTCCCGGGCCCGGCGCAGATACCGGGTATGCCCCACGTGAAGAAGATCGAAGCAACCGTTGGTAAAGACAATCTTTTTCCGCCGCTTTTTCAGTTCCGCCACTATTGATTTGATGGCCCGGCGGGATTTTATTTTATTTTTTCTTTTCACTGTTGTTAAATCAGCGAAGTGGAAAAGTATCGCTCGGCGCGGTCGGGAAGCACCGTCACGATATTCCCCTTCACCTTTTTCGAAAGCTTTTGCGCCCCCCAGACATTGGCGCCGGAAGATGTCCCCACCAGGAGCCCCTCCTTCCGGGCCAGTTTCCGGGTGGTAGCGATAGCGTTATCGTCCGACACGGTGATCACCTCGTCAATCAGCGAGATATCGAGAACCGGGGGAATGAATCCGTCCCCGATCCCCTGGATCCGGTGAAATCCCGGCTCCCGCCCCAGGAGCGCCGCGCTGTTTTCCGGCTCCAACGCTACGATCCTGATGGATTTTTTCTTTTCCTTGAGAAATTTTCCCACGCCCCCCAGGGTTCCCCCGCTCCCCACCCCGGCAATGAAGGCGCTCACTTTTCCGTCCATCTGTTTCCAGATCTCCCGGGCGGTGGTTTTATAGTGGATCTCCGGGTTCCGCGGATTCTCAAACTGCTGAGGGACATAGATCCGTCGGTTTTTCCGGGCCAGTTCCTTAACTTTTTCGATGCACCCGTCCACGCATTGCTTGGCCGGGGTCAGGATCAACTCCCCTCCCAGGGCCTTGATTATCTTCTTCCGTTCTTCGCTCATATCCTCCGGCATCACGATAATCACGCGGTATCCCTTCTGCACCCCGACGAACACCATCCCGATCCCGGTGTTGCCCGAACTCGGTTCCATGATGATGGAACCGGGCCGGAGTTCCCCCGTGCGCTCCGCTTCCTCAATAAGATACTTGGCGATTCGATCCTTGACTGAACCGGAGGGGTTGAGAAACTCCGCCTTGGCGAAGACCCTGCCCCCACCGATGTTCCGGAGTTGAACCATCGGGGTATTGCCTACATAATCCAGAACGCATTTGCCTTTCATATCCACAAATCTCCTTTCGAGAAAAAATATTTCTCATCTTCCACGATTATGCAACTTTCAATATGAAAATATCTTCACCCTCCCCTTTATCCCCTCCCCTCAAGGGAGGGTATTTTCAATTCAACTGACTTTTAAAATTCCCCCTCTCCCCCTCGTGGGACTCGTCCAGAAGGCTCGCCCTGAAGGAGAGGGCGGCCTGCCCGCCATAGCCTTGGCGGAGGCGGGGGGTGAGGGGGCCAAGCAATTGATATCATTTAATCAGAACCGTCTTGATCCTCCGATCCATTTTCACCTGGAATTGCTCCGGTGACCCGTCCAGCTTGACCGGATCCATTTCCGCGGCATTCACCGAGTAAACCTTTTTCCCTCCGGCCAGGCCGGTTTTTACCTCCACCTCCAGGGTTTCGGTCCCGGAACGGAAAAGCCGGATGATTATCCCTTTACTATCCTCCGCCGGCTTCACCGCGGTCACCAGGACCCGGGGATCGGAGACCTGGATCAGGCTGAATTCGGAGGGCAGGCCTCCCGGATGCGAGGTGGTCTCCGCCGCCATCAGCGGGGAGTTGAAACCCACTCCCTCCCGCCACAGGTTCGCCTCCCGCCATCCCTGGCCCGGGTGCGGGAAAATCGCATAGGCCAGGGTATGTTCGTCCGGGTCTGTCCCCCTCGCCCCCAGCAGGTCCCAGGTTTCCATCGGGGTGTTCCGGAGGAGAATCAGCTCGACCTCCCCGTCCTGATCATGATGCCAGGCGCTGGCCGCCCGGGAAAGAAATCCGAGGGCCAGGCTCGAGTTGGCCAGGTCAAACCATTCCAGCCCCGGCCAGAAGGTGGGGGTGAAAAGATACTGGTATGGCCGGCTGATTTCCCCGTAGGGGATCGCCATGGTGGCGCTCCCATCGGTAACCGCGGTTTTGAACCTCACCGTCAGGCTGTGTTTCTCCTGGGACATCTTCGCCGTCAGGAAACAAACCAGCCGGGAGCTTCCCGCCCCGACCCGGTATTCCCGGGTCACTTCCTCCCCCCCGACGGTCGAAGATACTTTCACCCTTCCCATGACCGGCCCGGTGGCCAGGATCTCAACCTGGGACGAACTCTGGCTTCCCCGGGCCAGTTCCCTGAACTGGGCCTTGCCCTCCGACTCATTCCCGAGCCGCCAGAGCCCCCCCTCATCATAATAAAGCACGGGATCACCCGAGGGCCCGGTCAGGAGATTTTGTCCGCCGGCCTTTTCGACCAGCTCGGTAATCGCGTATCCCTGGCCGGCATCCAGCCGGGCGAGGATCTGATCGTTCTCCAGAACCAGTTTGTTGCCCTCCTGGCGCACCAGCGTGGTGCCCGCGCCGGCCCCGGAACAGGCCGCCACCCGGTAGGAACGGTAACCCATCGAGGGAACATCTTCAGCCCGGAAGACGAGCTGGGTCGTTCCTGGCTCCGTCCAGGTCTGGCCCCGGATTTCCTTCCCGGTGGAATCGACCAGGCAAACCGGATCCGGGGGAGTTCCGCTGATGGTGGTCATTAACAAATCGGTGCGTTCAAAACTTTCCGGGTTAAAAACCACGATCAGGTTCCCGGTCCCCCAGGACGTATCGATATTCTGGCCGAGAGAGGCCAAAACCTGATCCAGAACCGTTCCCGATTCGGTCAGGGCTTTTTCCAGCATCGGGATCTGTTCCCCCTGGTAAACCGAGTCCGGGGCCGTCCCGGTGATGAAATCGTGGTGGTTGGCGAAGCCGACGGTTTGCCAGAGCGCTTTCAGTTCGTCCTCCGGGTAGGCTATCGCCTCTTTCTGCCCGACGAGGGCGAGTTTTTCCATGGCCGCCAGCCGGTAGGTCAGTTTCCGATGCATTTCTTTCAGGGCCGGACGGGAAGCGTAAAACCCCATGAAATAAGGATTGGGATCGAGTTGGAAATGCTGGAGTTCATCCCGGTGAAAACCCACCAGCCGGATGTAATCCTCAAAGGTGGCCTGGACCGCGTAAACCCCGGTGTCGGGATAACGGTCCCGGTTCCAAGCCTCGAGGTAATCCGGGAGGCCCGGCTTAGGCGGCTGGAAATCCGTCCCCACCGGGACGAAGAGATAATTGGTCGGGCTGATCGGCTCGAGGGCGTCGATATATTTTTGAATCTGGGCGTTGGTGTCCTCCGGATCGGAGTAGACCGCCCCCATCCCGCCCGGAAGCGAGATCGTCCCCCGGGTATCGATCGAATCGCCCTGCCCGTAGGAGTTGGGCATCCAGTGGACCAGAACTTCCGACCCGTCATCCGCCTCCCAGACAAAATCGATCGCTTTGTCATTCCGCAGCTTTTCCGCGGTCGAACCGGGCAAAGGGTTTTGGAGACCCTGGAAGCGCGTGTTGGTTTCATTTCCATCCACCCGCGCGAAGCTGACCGCCTCGTAGCCGAGAGCGGCCAGAATGGCGGGCAGGGAGGGGCTATGGCCGAAACTGTCCGGCTGCCAGGCCGTCACCGGGCGGATTCCGAAAGTGTTCCGCACATAACGATTGCCGAGAAGCCAGTCCCGGACCAGGGCCTCCCCGGTGGGAAGCAAGGTATCGGGGCTGGAGATTCCCCCGCCCACGATCCTTAACCTTCCCTCCCGGACATAATCCCCGGCGGGCTGGGCAAGCTCCGGATGATCGTTGAGAAAAAACTTTAACTCGTACATTTCTCCGAGGGAATAGGAATAACGGGGATCGCCTTTCAGCAACTCAAAAGCCTTAAGAAATACTTTTTCAAGCCAGGTATCGTAGTACTGCTGGTGGGTCATCTGCCAATCGAGATCGATGTGGACCGACTGGCTGAAAATCACCACTTTCTCCGCCGCGGCCGGGATTCCCAGGAACTGGCGGAGATCCGTCTCGCTTTTCGGATCCAGGATCTGGGCCTTCCCCTTCCCTCCCGAACATGCGCTCAGATTCAGGAAAAGTACCCCCAAAATCGAGAGGAGAACCATTCGAGAAAATCGAATGGCCTTTGATGTTTTCTTAACCATATCCTCCTCCCCTTCAATCCTTGGATATATCACTACCTTCCGGGGGGATTTTAACCCATTATTTATGATTTTGTCTTCCAGAATTTCCGGATTCCAAAACTGAGGAGATGTAAAAAACATACAAAAACAGGCGAGAAAAATCGAATTGCTTTGGGAAAAAAAGAACGATCGGTCAGCTCAGCATTTGTTTGAGAAAAGAGTAGATCTTCCCAATCCGGGGATCGCGGTTGTTTACGGATATGGTTTCGACTATTTCCAGCATGGATGAACCGGCGAGTTCGGGATAATTATTGGATACCGAGCTAATGATTTTCGACCATTCCGAGAGGCCCAGCAGGGCGCATTTTGAATCCAGGCTGAAACCGGAAAATTGGGGCAGGTTTTTCTTCACTTCTTCCTCGATCCCGGCCAGGACCTCGTTTAAAATCTGCAGGTTCCTCTCCCCGGGCAATTTTTTCTTCGCCCCCTCCCGGGGGCTCGGCCCGGAATCAACCGGGGTTTTTCCGGCCGGGGCCGGGGATGAAACCGCCGGTTTTTCAGCTTTTGGTTCCAGAAGCTCTTCCCGATTTAATTTCTCCAATCTCTTCACCAGTTCGGCCGGGCCAAACACTTTGCCTTCGGGAAAATCCTCCGGGAATTGCTTGGAAACGTGAGGCAAGATCTTTTCGCTGAATTCCGGAAAATTCTCGACTAGCTTCGCGATCAACCGGCTGTATTCAAGGATACTCGCCGCCCGGATTATATCCTCGTCAACCTTGCCGGACTCCCGGATCTTTAAATATCTCCAGAACTTGGGAGCCCGCTTTTCGAGAAAATCCGCCAGCCACTTGTAATTGTCCCCGATCAGGTACGGATCTTCGCATACGCCTTTCAAGACGATGTACTCCTTGGAATCCCTGGCGCTTTTTTCCGCCTTTTCATAGGAAATACTCGCGGGAGTGGTTACGGTCAGCCCGGTGCCCATGCCGTCGGTGGAAACCGGTTTTTCGGGTTGCTTCTGGTCGTTCATAAATTATGAGAAAACATATTAAAAATATTACGGAGGCCCGGGCATGGACTCAACCACTTCGATCTGGACCCCGGCCGCGGTCTGGCCGCCCTTGGGTTCCTCTTCTACCTTGTCCCGAACCACGAGGAAAACCGGGTAAAGCCCGGGCTCCGTGGGGGTTTTCCATTCCACCTGTTCCAGGTTGTCATCTTCCAGGCGGCCCTGAAGAATCCACCAGCGGTAGGAAAGCGAGAGCGTATCCCCCTCATCCGGATCAATCGCCTGGGTGGCCAGGGTGGTCATTTCCCCGGGTCCGACGCGAAATCTCCCGGGGGAAACCTCGGTAGCGGGAGAAACGGAAATCATCTGGATAATGGGGTTGTGGTTGACGGTTGTTCTTTCGCTCACCTTGACTGACTTGGCCGCCAGGTCATATTTCCCGGTCACCTCCTGTCCCTGGATCACGGAGGCCAGGGTGGCGGCGGAATCGGCCGCCAGCAGGAATACACTGTAAGGAATAAATTTCCCCTCCGGTGGCTTCCGGTCCGGGAGCTGAATCGTCCAGGGATTTCCCTCTCCGATCATAATCTCGCACCCCGGGGTCTCGGGACACTGGGCCAGGAAACCAACCAGGTCCGAGAGGTTGAAATTGTTTAAATCAATATTGAGATTGATCGCCGCGCTGGGATCCAGGTAGAAAAAAACCCAGTAATAAACCATCTGGTCATTCCCCGTGCCCCAGCTTTCCGGGTCAACCGTAGTGGCTTGAAAGCATACCGAGCTTCCGGGACTGGTCTCCGGGGGATCGGCCACGATGGAGATTATCTGCACCCTCCGGATCTTCCCGAGGGTGTCCCGGATATCCGCCCCGCAGGCGGTCAGGATCAGGAGACCGCAGACCGCCGACAGCAGACCGCCGATGATAGCTTTCCTTAACGTAAATAAGGAGTTAAACGACATCGCTTTCCCTCTTATTATTTTCCCTGTTTTCTTTGGTTTTCACTCGACAATCATCAATCGTAAATTTCCAATCCCCTTTTACTTGTCAGGCCGCCCTTGTTCGCAGGCTGAAGCTTGCGGCTACCGTTTTTGCGCTTTGCCCTATGCCCTATGCGCTTTGCCAATTAAAACTCCGCCTTCATCCCCATGAAGGGAAGGATCGGGATCCAGTATATCTCCCGGGGATCGGTCCAGTCATCCGC
>Ga0315289_10003826_pt1 | contig 22652 bp, 17 predicted proteins | sample YL17G11_40_MG_FD_203452 | JGI IMG/M metagenome (GOLD analysis project Ga0315289, IMG submission 203452) | Sediment microbial communities from Yellowstone Lake, YNP, Wyoming, USA - YL17G11_40 | ecosystem: Environmental > Aquatic > Freshwater > Lake > Sediment | place: USA: Wyoming | collected... | reverse complement strand
GGCTTCCTCATCGACTACCGCCCCGCCATCGGCATCCGCATCGCCCCCCACTTCTACAACAGCGACGCCGAATGCGAGGCCGTGATCCGTGAGATCGCCTCCCTGCGCGACAAGGGCGTCTAGCGGCTCGATGGAAAGCGCCGGTTCTCTAGTTACCTGCCGGAACGGTGCTCAGGCAGCCCTCCTGCTGGCCAGCGCCCTCGCTTGCTTCATCATCGCTCAAGGATAGCCGTAGCTCCTTCCCTTGCCCGCCCTCGCGGCTGCGAGTAGCCCTCTCGGTCTTGACACGCGCACCCGCGCCATCTACAATTCGCGCCGCAAGGTTTTTCCTCTCAGAGTCTGAATGGAGGTGAAGCATGCGTCAGCATACAGCCGTGATCACGCTTTTTCTCTTTGGAGGCGTATTTGCCCTGGGCCTCCTGGCGCTGGCCTGGATGCTAGGGCCAGGTGGTTCCCAGGCAGTAGATGCCACGATGCACAATTGCCCCCAGCCGGGCAAGTGGGCCATCTCGGTATGGGGCGGTGATGATGGCACCGACGCCGACCAGGCTCTCGCCACCTGCGGCGAAGGCGCTGTGGTCGCTGCCTATAGCATCGACCCCCAGACACAAGCGTGGTCGCGCTGGTTCGTCGACCAGCCTGGGATAAGCACCCTGACCGCCCTGAACAACATGCAGGGAGTGCTCGCTCTGAGAAGCCTCGAGCTGACCCCGACGGTAACCCCCGTACCCAGCCCGACGCCACCGCTCGCGTTCACCGTGCACTTCATCGATGTGGGCCAGGGGGACGCCATACTGATTGACAAGGGAGACACGGACATCCTGGTGGACGGCGGCCCTACGTCGGCGAATGTGCTCGCCTACTTGCAGGGTCAAGGCGTGGACGACATCGACCTTCTAGTCGCCACGCATCCCCATGCCGACCACATCGGCGGCCTAGCCGATGTCCTCGCCCAATATCAGGTAAGCGAGATCTGGGTCAACGGCGACACCGCTACCACACAGACCTATCAGAGCTTCGCAGCAGCGGTGGCCGCTGAGGGCGCCACCGTCCGCGAGGTAACGCGGGGCTACAGCACTCAGATCGACGGGCTGGACATCGCCGTCCTGAACCCGTCTCAACTCACGGACGATCCGAATGAGGACTCGGTGGTCTTCCGCCTGACCTGCGGCAAGGTGTCGGTGCTACTAACGGGCGACGCCACCAGCGACAGCGAGGCCAGCATGTTGGCGGCGGGCCTGGCGCTGGACTCCGACGTGCTTAAGGTGGGTCACCACGGCTCTAGCACATCCACCAGCGCCTCCTTCCTCGCCGCCGTAACGCCAGAAGATGCGGTGATCAGCGTGGGCGCTGGCAACACCTACGGCCATCCGGCCCAGGATACGCTAGACAGGCTGGCCGCTGTGGGCGCGACCGTCTACCGCACCGACCAAAACGGGACGGTGGTCTTGACCTCGGACTGCAATACCTACTCCATTACGACCAGTGGCCCAGCGGTGACCCCGACGGTAACCCCCGTACCCAGCCCGCCGCCGCCGACACCTACATCGCTTGAGGTAGCCTGCGGGCCGTGTGCAGCCACCGACTGCAACTGCTCCGACCTCGGCACCCAGGCCAAGGCACAAGCCTGCCTGAATGCCGACCCCACCGATCCCTTCAACCTGGACGGGGACAACGATGGGCTCGCCTGCGAATCGTTGCCGTAGGGAAAGAGAGGAAAGAGCATGGTTAGGTTCAATGGCGTCAACCACCTGGCTATGGCCACAGGCGACATGGACACCACTATCCGCTTCTGGAGAGACCTGCTCGGGATGCGGCTGGTCGCTGGCCTGGGACAGCCGGGCTACCGGCACTACTTCTTCCAGATCTCGGACTACGACCTCATCGCGTTCTTCGAGTGGCCCGGACTGAGACCGGTCGCTCAAAAAGACCACGGCAGACCAGTCCAGGGGCCCTTCATCTTCGACCACGTGTCATTTGGCGTCGAGACCGAGGCCGACCTATGGGACTTGAAAGACAAACTGGAGGCTGCTGGGTTTCATGTCTCCGATGCAATAGACCACGGCTTCATACATTCCATCTACACCTTCGACCCCAACGGGATACCAGTGGAATTCAGCCACAACGTCGAGGGCATCGACATTCGCCGAAACCCCTCCATGGAGGACTCGGCACCCTCTCGGGTGACCCAGGAGGGCGCAGAACCTCAGCCGGGCAAATGGCCAGAGGTCACACGGGCCACCCCCGAGACCCAGCGCGTTGTCTACCCTGGAGCAGGGAGCGAGCTCTTCCATGGGAAGAAATAGAACCCGCCCAAGACGGAGTCAGGTTCGCCGCTGCTGCCAGTCCACCGGGCGCTCAAGCACACTGGCACGCACACTAAGTCTGCGTTCTGTTGACACCGCCAAGGCCTCGTGGTGTAGCATTGGCAGAGTGAAGCGTCACGCCGCCGCAAGAAGCAACATCACTGCGATGCGGGAATCGCGGGTTCTGTGGTCGGTGGCTGTGCAGAGGACAACTGTGGCCGAGACAGCTCCCCATGTAGTGGCATCGTGGGACCGGCCGGGAGGCGACCTTGAGGCTGATAGGAGTCTGGTCGGCGGAAAGGCCTGCGGCTTGTTTCAGCTACCGTCGGTCTGGGTTCCTCCGTTCGTGGCCCTTACCCGCGCCTTTCACGCCCTATGGAAACGAGGCAACGCCTCCGCGGCGTTCACGCAGTTGCCACAAGAGCAGAGACGACTGGTTGACAAGTTCATTGCTGACTTGGCTAAGACGTCTTCCCGGATAATCGTCAGGTCAAATGCTCCAGGCGAAGGAGATGCGTCAACTCCAGGAGCCTATCTATCCTTGGTTGCAGCCGCTGATCTCACTGACATCGCAGAAGCGATAGACCGCGTATGTGGCTCGGCTGAAGCAAGTCCTGTGTACGTGCTGTTGCAGGGGTGCTTGGAGCCCGCCGTGATAGGCCACATGTCCAATGAGCGCAGAGTATCACCGAGGCGATCGCTCTGGCTAGTGGAGGCCCAGGGGCTGGCAACTGTTGAGTCTCTAAGGCTGAAAGCACACGACGGCAAGAGTGTTCCTGAACCACTTGCAGCAACCACAGAACAAGAAGTGCTTGCGGCGCTACGGAAGGTTGCAGCAAGGCTTGCAGCATTGGGAAAAGGCTATTTCCACTGCGAATGGGCGTGGACTGGCCGCCAAGTCTGGATCGTGCAAGCCGATCGCCGTGACCCAGTGAGCGTTTCACCAGCCGCGAATGATTACCTGCGCTCTCAAGCAGGCACTGCTTCGCGCTTTGCTCCCGGACAATCCGGACTCTGTCACTTCCGGGATTCGCCACGGGATCGGTGGACGAAGCTGAAACGCCCCATGGTCTTTACAGAATTGGGACTGCCGACCGCTGATGTCTATCTGTTGACTGGTGAACAGTGGAGGGCTGCCAAAGAAGCGGGATATGCGGCTTTGCGGGCCGATCTGCACAGGATGTGCGCCCATCCTGTAATAGTCCGGTGTGATATCGCAGAGGGAGCGGTTGGCGAGGACATCCTTCTCCCGACTAGTCCCCCATCGACCGATCCGAGCTTGCTGCTATCGTTCATGGAGGAAGCAGCCTCGAAGTTTGAGCACAGCGACATCCCGTTGGGTGACTGGGCGTTTCTCGTGGCGCGTGAGGTGCCGGCCCGGGCCAGCGCCATGGTCTACGCGCAGCCGCAGGGCCAGATCGTGCGGGTGGACGCCCTTTGGGGGTATCCCGATGGCCTCTTGCACTATCCCCACGACACCTATTTCTATGACCGCACCAATGGCAGCATCACTGAGAAGCTGCGCTGCAAGGGGCGGTGTTTGCTGACCAGTGAGGACGAATGGACAACGATGCCCGTCAATCCTCCCCTCGATTGGGGTCGCGTCCTGTCGAAATCCGAAGTTGAGGCGCTCGGTCGGTGGGCTCTCGGTATAGCCGATAGGCTTGGGCACCAGGTGCAGCTTATGGCGCTAGCCAGGATAGGGGGGAGACGTGGTCCAGACTCCTGTCTGCCATGGCACTACACCGAATGGGAGATCCCTCCGTATCGAGTCGCGCGAGAGTACGTGCCCAGCCGCGAGCCTCTGAAGATTATCCACTCACCGAGAGACCTAGCCGAACTCCAAGCTCAAGAGGCGAGCGCGACCATCAGAGGCCTACTGCTGCAGCCAGAGACGAATCTACTGAGGGACACGGAGTTCTTGGTGCAGGTAGCCAAGGCAGCAGCTGAAACCAATCTCCCGGTCTATTTCGAAGGCAGCCTCTTGGGCCATGCCTACTATGTCATGGCTGGTGTCGGGGCAACGCTTATCCCTCTTGCTGAGGCTCTTCCATCGAGTCAGGTGAAGCAGTACAACAAGCTTGTCAGAGACCTAGTGCCCGCCGTCATTCGGAAAGCGGGGGGCACATCTCGCGTCAGGATATTGCCCAGGGAAGAGGCGTTGACACTGCTGGCCCAAAAGCTGATTGAGGAAGCTTTTGAGCTCTGGGACTGCGGTCCCGAGAGTCTGGCAGGGGAACTGGCCGATGTCGTCGAGGTTGTCGAGTCCCTTCGTGAGCACGCAGGGATCCCAAGCGCAGATTTGGACTCTATTCGTGAGAGGAAGAAAGCGGAACGCGGAGGATTCCAGCATCTCGTCTTCCTTGAAGAAACCAGGGCGCGATCACTGCGGCTAACCGATCCCGATCCGGGTACTCTTCCGCTGCTGTTTGACCAGGAGGCTTTCACCAATAACGGAGCCCTCTTTCGGTCGCGGAGGCTGGATAGATCACCGATAACCATACACGCCGGCGAGTGGCCCGATGCGCAGATACGAGTTGCGATTCCGCTAGTCCCTCCTGTCACGCAGGGACAGAAAGTGCGGCTCCTCGTAGCGAAACATGCGGGCTATCAGGTAGAGGCTGCCTATAACGGTGGACGATTGACGCTTACGATTCGACACGTGAAGCCCTTTGCTCCGGCTGAGCAACTAACCTTGCCGAATTTCAGGTGAGAGCGATGCGACAATCTTCTTCTGACGAGCGGACAGCAAGGCAAGACCCGACGGCAACGCCCGACGTCGGCTTGACGAGCGAGTCAGAACTGGTGGCTGTTGCGCAGCAGGCTGCCGGGGCGGTAGCTGCCTTGTGGAATAGCGACCTAAGGACCTTTTGGAGGTCTACACAGCAGCGGGCAAGAGAGGAAGGTCAGACTCCAACGCGGGGGTTTTTCCCGACCGTTACCTTTTGCAGCGTTGAGGCACTCGTGCGGTTCTGTTGCGAATTCCCAGACTTGGCCAGCCAGGATTTGGTCGCACTGGTCCGGGATGAGTGTGTTCCAGCAGTCAATGAACAAGATCTTGATCATCTAGTGTCAACGTTGAGCCCCCCGAACGATCACGACCTGAATTCATTCACCCTCGCCTACTTCCTGCAGGCACTCGTAGGGGGGACCAAGCTGCGTCAGGGACGCCACGAGGAGGAGGGGCCCGTCGTCGACAAGGTGAGGAGCGCCACCCGCCAGCTGCTGGAGACCGCCGTGCAGACATTGCGCGACATTCATCCCTTCGTCGTTTTCCACATAGTCAGGGTTTGCAGAACATGTCTGCTGGTCGTTGAAAGAGGCTCCCAGTTGGAGAAACAGGTGAATGAGGGCCAGACTCTGCTCTTGGAAGAAGCGAGAAGGACTGCTTCCTTCCTGCTGGCCCGGCACCAGGTGGGCCTCTTGAGTCCGTGTGATGCCGTGGCGCTGGGATTCTGTGCAGCAACGTTGGTCCAATCGGACGACGACGCAGACAACGCCTACGTAATCCCTGCGTTGACCATTTTCTTCGAAACCCAAGATCCAAGCGGAGCCTGGGCACTGGGCCGAGTCGTAACTGACAACAAAGACGTCGAAGGTGGAAGACTCGAGATATCAACCTACGAGATTGCCTGGGTAATGGCCGATGCCCTTCGTGAGCTAAACCGACGCAGGAGAGAGATCTTCGCCTCGCCAGTGGTGAGGAGCCTCCTAGATAAGCTGATTCGTGCCGGAGAGTATTCTAAGAAATCGGCCGTCAAGCTTACAGGCGACCGCGCCCCGAATATCGGGTGGTGCAGCGATCACCCCTACAACAAACCGATGATCGAATCTTGGACATCGGCAATGGTGCTTCACTTCGCCCTGACTTTACGCGAGCTTGTCCAAGATGCTAGCCACTTCGACGCGCTCCGTAGCTTCGACTCAGCCGATCCTCGAGATGCTGATTGGCCTCCGTGGTTGAGGTGGAACGCGTACCGGCAAATCAATGAGCCGGATACGGACCATCCTATTCTGGACTACATCAACACGCACATGCTTTTGCCCATTCTTGCAAGTCCCCGCCAGTTGCCATCTCCCGAAGCCAAGACCACCTCTGCTCTGCTCTTTGGCCCGCCAGGTACTGAAAAGACGTCCATCGTCCAGGCAGTCGCGGATGGCTTGACTTGGCCTTTGGTCAGGCTGAGTCCTGGGGAATTTGTCCGGGGTGGGATGGAGTACATAGCAGCTCAAGCCAACGAAATTTTCGGCCGCCTGATGCGACTCTGCCGAGCGGTTGTGTTATTTGACGAGTGCGATGAGCTGTTTCGCAACAGAGAACCCTCAAGCGAGAGCGAGCAGACTAGGGGCATTGCAGCGTTCGTGACTGCCAGCATGCTTCCCAAGCTCCAAGAACTTCACGACCGCGGGCGAGTAGTCTACTTCATTTGCACCAACCATCTCGAGTCAATGGACAATGCTGTCAAGCGCGGCGGTCGGGTTGATCACGTCATAGGAGTGGGGCCGCCTGACAAGGAGCTTCGATCTAGGATCATCCGTGACGCCGTGGATGTAATTCAGGCAAGAGACGGTCTTGCTCGTCGCAACCGCCGGCCTCGACCGGATGTGCTTGAAGAATTGGCCGCGCTGACGGAGGGGTTTACCAGGGTTGAGCTTCGCCGTGCAGTTCAAACATTGTTGCGTCGGCCAGATCAGGCAGGCAAGCCAGCAGTGCGGGCACTAGTGGCGAAGATGAGGCAAGCGCTGACGGTCGCCCCGCGTGAGTACAACGACTTTGAGCGGCTCAAGCAGCAGTTCAGCCATCCCCACATAGAAGGGAGATGACAACATGGAAAGGACGAATGAGTGCGCCCTGTGCAGCCAAGTCGCTGGCCGGAAACAGGGTGATCTCTTAGCCCAGCTGTTGGACGCTGGGGAGAAGTACATGCGGCGTGTCGGGCCAGAGAGCCAAGGATTCGCCGTTATCCCGAGTGTCGGTCCGTTGACGGTCGGTCATGTGCTGCTCTGCCCCAAGTTCCACTACACCAGCTTCGCTCGTGTGCCACGTGACCTGTGGCCAGAGTACAGAGCAATGAAGGCCGAGCTGACCGATCTCCTTGAAACCGCCTTTTCGAGGGCTGTGCACATCTTCGAACACGGAACGGATGCCCGCTGTTCGCGGGTCATATGCTCGGTCGAGCACGCCCACCAGCATTTCGTTCCCGCCGATGTCGACGTATGGGATAGACTGCATGGTGGTATCGACTGGGTGGAGATTCCTTCAGGGATTGATCACCTAGAGAGAGCAGTGAGGGAAGGGGAATACCTGCTGTACGAGGCACCTGGCCGTCATCCCATTGTGGCCGTGGCGAGGGAAAGTCGTTTCGAGTCCCAGCACATTCGTCGAGTCTTTGCGGAGGCCTTGGGTGTACCTGAGAAGTGGAATTGGCGACAGTATCCCCTTCCGGAGGACATAGAGGCGACGTTCAAGGCAATTAGCGCCGCTCTGAAGAAAGAGGCAGTACCCATCGACGTTAGCTCCTAGATTGTCGGCGGCTGCGACCTTCTGATCGTCAATCTCGGGGTCTAGTCTATCCAGACCTTCTCCTCTCCCAGACCGAAGGCAATAGGGAGGGCGTGTTCATCGCCCCACCGGCGCGGACGGTTCGAATCGTAACCAGGTATGTCACCTCGTCAGATCCGTTTGCCCGCGTCGCCCTGGGTGACGCCGGTGCTTGCTCCTGCCCCAATCCCAGGAAGTCACGCACGACATCTCGGGGGACAAGGACTCGACGACCGACATGCACGGTCCGGAGATCGCCCCGCCTCACGAGTTCATATGCCAGGCTTCGCGACACGCCGATGGCCTTAGCGGCCTCACCTACCGTGTACGTAAGGCGTTCAGACAATAACCGCCTCCTTTCGGCGAGCGACTTGGTCAGCTAGCCATCTCGCGACGCATATCCGAGGAGGGCACACAAAGTGGGGTTAGTGATAGTAGGCGAGAATGAATCTGGCTGTCTCCACGTCCGTCACCAGGTAATTGAAGGCCCGTGCCTTCAACGCAGCAAGGATCGCACGATGCTTGTCCGGTCCGCCAGCTACTGCAAAGACCGCGCCTTCGTCCAGCTGAACCTTGCGCTGGAGTACCTTAAGAGCGACGTAGATTACGTTGCTTTTTAAGACAGCGAGGTCTTCATGATCCATCAGGATATCGCCGTCCTCCGTGAGGGGCTGATAGCACATTTCGCCCACTGCTCCAAGGTCTGACTGGAGCTTCTCCTTGAGACCTAGTTGCGCGACCAACGCGTTAAAGCTGTGCGTTTCCCCTTCGACACCTATGGCACCAATGCCCGTGAGCGTGAAGGAGGCGTTGCACGCACCGTTCAGGATTTCCTCGCAATCTTGCTGGTACACAGATTTGAGGGAGGCAGCAAGATCCGGAGCGAAGTGGATCTTGGGGAACTGGGCAGTGTGCCCAGTTGATCTGGGAAAGACTCTGGTCAAATAGTTCACGATGCCAGCAGGGCAAGGTTCGTCGGCCTGCGCCGACATGGTAATCAGCAGACTGTAAATGTCCAACGCCCCGACTCCCATAGGTCTGAGCTCGCAAGCTCTCGCTGTTGCCCAAACCGTGGTTCCACAGCTCACCGCTAGCGCTGGACGCAGGTTTGTGGACTTTGCAACGAACTGTTTCTCAATCAGGCTCTGAAGTTCGTAGGCGGCTAGCCGCCCAAGCTCGTCCTTCAGGCACATAGGGTCGTTACATGTGACGAGCCACACGTCGTGCAAGTACCCCCTGCGAGCCCTTTCGCGTCCCACCAAGTCGAGCAGTTCTTCTCGTAGCCGGCGGTCAAGCGGGGATTTGACCATGATTTCGACCATCTCAGTCTTATGGCCCTTCCTGAGGAGGTCGGCAATGATATTTTCTGTACTGCCCAATTTGGCCGCAATTTGCTTCGCCGCAAGCAGCCGCTCGTGATAGTCGCTCAAGACCGCGCGGATCAGATCGACTTCTGCTTGAGACGCGTTGGCCTCGCCTGATTTCAGGAAGAAGAGCTTATGCTCCTTGATGGGCGACGCCTTCGGGAGGAAGCGGTGCCCCCACGTAGTCGGCAGTTGATCCCTGACATGCTCTGTAACGACGACAGTGTAGGGCTCCCCAACCTTCGGCCCGCCTATCTGTCGCTCGTTTTTCAGCAGCCAGTACATTTCGGACGAGTCGACCTCATCGGCATTCGTAACCCGTCCCCCCTGGGTGTTTGCGGAGCCCGGGCCGTAGTGGGCCGATATCCTCAATTCGACTTGGGGCAGGCGCTCTCGGGATTGCTCAAATACCGAGACCGCCGATTCAACGCAGGGGAGGCACGAATTCTCCCCCTTGGCAAGGAAGACAGCGTGGGCCCCGTCGCCTTTCCATACAGCTGCTGTTCCACCATGTTCGGTCACAACAGTATTGAAGAGCTCTTGCAGAACCCGCCTAATCTCTTCCCGCTGGGAACTGTCATACTGGCTGAAGTGGACGACGTCCACGACGAAAAAGGCCATCGCGTGGGCTTTGCGCCGGTCGGATGCTCTCTGGGCACTCCGCGGGCGGAGCTCTTCTGCTCTCCTGGACTTTCTTACCTCCGAAGACGGACGGGCCATTTGACCACCTCCGCGCGACGCATTCGCGCAATCGTATTTTGCACCCGCCGCCCAGAAGATCGCAAGAGCGGCCCGAACTCTCGCTACGGTTACCACCGAGGGGGGACATCCGAGATGCCAGCCTGCCGGGCATCTAAGAGTGTGAGACGGTGGTCGAGGTTACCGTGGTCAAACCCACAACAGCGGCCTGAGCCGTCATGACGGGGAGGTTCCACACCTGTCGCCGCCGACCGTACACCATAAGCTCCGTGGGCCCGGCAAGCAGGCGACAGATCACATAAAGGGCACCGGAACGGGCGCCGGGCCAGGGGATACGTCGGGTCAGCCTGTCTTGCCGTGTTCAGAGTACCACCCTACAGAGAGGGGATCGTGTTGTGATCTCCAAGTTCAGCGTCTGGTCATACCGAGGGAACGGCTCTTCCGGAACCACAACTTCTGCACCGCATTGACGACGGAATCAATGGCGCGGGGTTCGCTCAAATAGGCCTCCGCCCTTGCCCGTATCTTACGCTGCAAGGCAGCCAGATCCTCCTCGAAGGCATCCACAATAGCCCTGGCCTTGGTGCTATCGATCGGGATCTCGAAGGGGGGTTCGAAGCCTATCGTGAGCAACATTCGAAGATAACGGGCCCGATCGTATGACTCCAGATCGACCCTGTCGCCATCGACCGCAAACACAACGCCCGCTTCAAATAGGGGCTCCTGCGGAGGGATCTTCACACGTCTGCCAAGATCCACTGTCTCGGTAGCATCCTCTGACGAGAGCAGATCCGAAGGATAGACGATAGCCAGATGTTCGATTTCCTCCCAGATGCGCCTTGCCGCCACATCAACCGGTCGACCCGCCCTATCTCGTCCGTGTCGACTCATCTCCCTACGGTTGGCACGCATCATAGTCTCTACGGTTTCAACAGACGCCCGCCACCTCGCATAGCTCTCGTAGACCCTCCCGATGACCGCACTGGCTTCGCCGCGACTACACCCGAGACCGGTGAGTACGGCCAGGTCGAGGCGATTTCGCAATTCACCGACGGTTGCTTGACTGGTGGGGGCGCTAGGAATCAAGTTCTCAGCGCGCATCTCATCAAGGACGCTGCAAATTTCGGCTGCGTGTTTGTCTCCTATTCGGCGAACGTCGGGGATCACCATTCGCCTGACCGCCGGAGGGCCGACATCAAAGGCTCCTTCGACCCCGGTGGTCGTTCCCTCTAGCAGTCTAGAGACAACCACGAACGTAGTGTTGAGTGCCGCTCCGAGCAAATCGGGGTCGGTCCCGTCAAGAGGATCAATCCCAACAAAGCGGCCGTTAAGCACGGCTCCTGCCGCGTTGTCGACGGCCCCATAATCGTACGCGGAGCTGTAGGGGAGAGCCCACGTGGACCTGACGATCCCACGAGCCTGCTTGAACCATCGCTTTGGGGAGGCATTGTTTTGCACGAGCTTCAGCTTGTTCACACCAGCTCGTTCAGCCGCCTTGACGTAGTCGGAAAGATCCGCTCGCAGCGGACCGTCCCGTGGATATAGATAAAACGCCTGCGTACGACGGGGAATAACCATGGTTCTGCCGGCGGGCGTAATGAGCTGGTGCGGGTTAAGAACCGCTGGCAGTAGATCTGCTACTCGGAGGTTTCCCTCCCAAGCGCCGTTCAGGCCCCTCACGTGAACGGTTGTGTGCTGTCTCTCGAGTGCCTGCTGGTTACGGGGCTCGAAGCGGACCGGGTAGAAGAACTTGTCACAGCCCGTCTTCAGACCAAGCTTTGCACTGGCCAAGGAACCCAGCATGGCGAAATCTGTTCGGCGTAACAGCTCGAAGGCGATCTTCGGGGCTCTCAGGAATCGAGACCTCCAGGGAACTCCGACGTACCTCTCGCTCATTCGCGTCCCTCTGAAGCTGCTGTTCCGAGCCCTCTCAATTCATCCTGCGTGGCCGTTGACCAGTCGAAGTCCTTGCTTTCCCCGAAATCACCCACGAGCGACATCAGTCGATCGCGCAGGGCATCGACGTTGCGGATGTGCTCAACATCTGAAGCCGAGTCGCCGTAAAGCTCCCGAAGAGGTCGGCGTAGCAATACGAACCGAACGCGGTTGGCGTTGCGAATCGAGTCACTCTCAGAGAGTCTTGCGACTACGACCACCGTCCCCACTCTGGCTTCCGAGAACCATGGTTCCGCCAAACTCTCAATGCAGCACTCGATCTCAAAATGATCCATCAACCATTTCTGCAAGACTGCCCCATAATCGCTGTCAAGCCACTCCCCGGCTGCAATCACAACGAGACGACCGTCGGGCTCCAAGAATTGAGCCGAGTGGAGCCAGAAGTACACGTGATAGTTGGAGAGACCATGCAGTTTCGGCGGAACCGGGACGGAGCGATTCACCTCAAGCACCTTCTTCGCTTCGTCCTGCCGGTCGCGGCCCAGCTCATGTAGACGCACATACGGCGGATTGCACACAACCGCCCTTACCGGTTCGATCGCAACATCCCGGCCTTCTCGCTCGTCCAACGAGACTCGTTGTGGGCTCGGAAGGGCCATAAAGGCCTCGGCTGGATCGACCTGAAAGAAGCTCTTTGCGGCGATCTGCGGGTAATTGTCCTCAAAGCCCAGGTGACGTATAGCCAGATTCACAGTGGCGAGACTCGCAGCGAACGGAGAGATGTCAAGCCCATACAATTCACTCAGTATCTGCTGATGAGACTCCGTGGGGTTGAAAACCCGCTTACGCACGTAGGCACGGACAAGAAAGGTCCCTCCTCCTGCGGCCGGATCTAGTACCCGCCCCCGTCCATCCGGGATTGCGAAGCTCAACATTAGATCCACCACGTCGGGAGACGTGTAGTGCTGGCCCCACCTATAACGCTCGTTGGGATCGATCAAACGCTCAAACATCTTTCCCAGGACGTCATAGCCGATGTTGGTTAAGTCAAAGGAGGCGAGGTGTTCTACCACACGGCCCCAAGAGCCTAATCCCGCATCGACCAGCGCAAAGTCGAAGGCTTGGTCCCACGAGAAGAGGGTCTCGTAATCGCCCGAAATTGAGCGCGCCTCCTCAAAATACGCCTTCAAATTCGTTCGAGCTATGTGGGCACTTGCGACAGGAATGCTCAGAGCTGGGAGGTCTGCCTTGGAGCGTCGAAGAGCCTCATAGAACATGAGCCTTGTGGTGAGAACATAAGCAGTCAGTCGTGAGGCCCTCAGTATCTCCGCTTCCCACTGGTCCGGCACGTGGCTCCATAACAGTCTGTCGACCATCCACACGACCAGTTGTTCAGCAAACTGCGGCTCAGCTATGCGACGGCGGTTCAGTTCGTCTCTGATAGCAGCAACTGGAGCACTCAAGAGAGCGCGCAGTGAGTTCACGAAGAGCTCATCGGGCGCCATGCCTTTCGGGATAGCAATTCCCACTACAATTGGCGCGATTTCGCGAATGGCAGTTACCCAGACGTCACGAAGGCGCAAGAGGAAGGCCTCGGAATCGAGTTCAGATCGCCCAGTGAACGATACCAGTGGGATTTCCTGTACGACCCGAACCGAAGGAGGCCCACTGCGCATCGTGTCGATCAGCAATAGAGTCGTCCCATCACTCGTGAATGCCCATCTCGATCCCCGATGCGTAGCTTTGTTTATTGCGTTTAGGAGATTGTCCGGGTGCCAGGGGTTGGAGACGGGGTGGTCCGGCAGCCTAATCTCCCCGCAGAGTCTAGTCACGCCTCCGCCGATAACGACCAAGTCGCTGCGCTGTCCCCCGGGCTCAACCGCCTGTTCCACCTCACATCGGGTCAATCGCCAGTCTGGGTGTCGGGGGAATTCCTCGTCCCACCAGGACTTGATCTCTGCCGCGAATCCCCACTCATTCATCGATCATTCCAAGCGCCGGCGGGCAACCCACCACGCGCAAGCGCCGCCAGAGCCAATAGTCCGATGAGCAGCAGCCCCAGCCTTACGTGCCTACGCATCGCCGCACCCCCTGAAAGGTTGTGCCAGGCCAGCGCCCGCATCATGCCTGAAAGTCTCGAAGGCGTCAATGGACGGGCGCGAGGGCTGGCAAGGTGGTGCCGCAAGACGCCTCTCTTGCTGAAGGTCGTGCCCTTTCTTAGCACGACTATCTCCGCGGAAATGCGACACGATCAGGTCATGGTGTGGCCCAGGCCGTAGGTGAGGTGGGGGTTGTAGTACCCCCGCGCGCCAAGAATCGGTGCCCCTTCCACCCGCTGCTAGATTCGGGATGGCCGGCGCGATCGCCTGGCGCGGCGCCGGAAGTGCCCGCTCCCTTTTGACTACCGCTTGCGAGCCTTCTTGCCGCCAACGTAGAGATCAAAGCCGCTGAAGGTGGGCTGGAGGATCGCCGGTTCACCTGCCACCTGAAAGTGGATGGTCGGGCCGAAGATAGAGAACCCCCACGCCTCTACCACGTCCCCGTCTACCACGATCCGGCCCGCGTTCGTAAACCTGGCCCAGTGGACTTCTACGTCGTGGGCTTCCCCGCCGACCGTCACCGTCCACGCTCTCTGGGGCATCGAAGCACCCTCCTTGCGAGCGCTACGGCCACCCCTGGGCGATGACAAACCACACGATGGCGTCGGCCAGGACGAGGTTGACGAGGGTCAGGACGAGAAGCCAGCCGTTCATCGGCTCAGCCACCGCCTTCTGGCATGCCAGACACCTCAGGTGAGAGCGAGCATCGGAAACGACGAGCCAGAGGCGAGTCCGTGTTGGAACACCGGAGCACTACCGTTCCCATCTCACCTCGAATAGTCGTATGGGCTCCTCGAAGCCCTTGGGCACGTGCTCACCCCGGTCCGCGAACAGGAACCCCTTACCGGCTGCCAGCTCCCTGACCACGTTTGCCACCAGTATCTCGCCGCCCGCCGCCTGGGCCGCGATGCGCGCCGCCAGGTTCACCACCGTCCCGAACAGGTCCCTCTCCTCCTCTATCGGCTCACCGGCGTTCAGGCCGATACGTACCCGTATCGGTTCTTCGGCCGACTCGTTGTGCTGGGCGAAGGCACGCTGCATCGCAATGGCGCACTCCAGGGCGGCGCTGGCCGAGGAGAAGGAGGCCATGAAGCCATCCCCGAGCGTCTTCACCTCGGAGCCGCCGTGGGATTTGAGCGCCTCCCGGATGATGCGCTTGTGGAACCGCAGCACCTCCCGTGCCTTGGCATCTCCCAGGCGCTGGGTCAGCGAGGTCGAGCCCTCCACATCCGTGAACAGGATGGTCAAGAGAGATGGTGGAGGCAGTTCGGGAATCACCAAGACCTGCCCGACCTCAATGAAATTAGGATCCGGACCAATGACGGAGCGATTGGCGTTGTAGATATGAGGCCACTTGGTGCCATCGCAGTAGAAGCGCTCAGCAAGGCCCCACAGTGTATCACCTCGCACAATAAGGTAGCGCAGAGGGAAGTGCGTCTGTTTGGAAACCTGGTGCGGGGGTTGCCTGTCGCCGAGAAACTCGTCGATGGCTCGCAGCACTGCCTCCATATCCTCCAGATACGGTGCTGCTGACATCCCCTCCAGGAGCGCCAGGCGGGCGCGCGGTATTCGAGAGGCAAGACCCTGGGCGACATCCACGGGAAGCCACGAGATTTCGCGACGCTGAAGCACCAGCGTCGCCGACCTAAGCTGCGGCAGGCTCCCGGTCACGTCCAACCCGCGGATCGCCCCGAGGATCGCCCGCAGCACCTCTGGGGTGACGCTTTCACGAATGAATGCAGCGAAGCGGTGGGCGGGCTCCCCTTCTGACCATCCCATGAAGAGGTGCGCCGCTGTCTCAGTAAATAGCCCCCAGTCCTCATGGATGAGTCTCCGTAATGCCCGAACCTTTGCTGACTCCGAGTCGGAGGCCCGCGCGTACGTGTTCCACAGAACAAGATGCGATACCCGTTCTGGGTGGCGCGCCGCATACGCAATGGCTGCCGGCCCGGAGTGGAAAAGACCGTACAGGGCAAACCTCTGCAGGGCCAAGTGGTTCACGACTGCCTCAAGGTCCAACACGTGTGCATCCAGGGAGTAGTCGATTGGATTGCGTTCAGATAGGCCAGTGCCTCTACCGTCGTAGCGCACGAGCTTCCTCTTCTCCGCCAATCGCTCGTACCAGAGACGGCACTCGGGGATCTGCCACTCCAACTGGACATGACTGTACGGAACCCACGGCATGTGCACGAAAGGCATCCCTTCCCCGAGGGTCCAGAGGGCGATGCTCACGCCGTCGGCGGTCTGGGCGTACTGGATGCGCGGCTCCATGGCGCCCCCATCCTACTCGGAGGCGGGAGGGTTGACAAGGTATGGCTTTGCCGCTTTTCTCGCCACGCCTTCTTGCTCTTGCAGCGGCTAGCGGCTAGACTTCCCGTTCGGAAGCCGGATGGAGTATCTGAGGGTTGAAAACTCTTCCCGCGAATAAGACGAAGGGGAACGCGCACTATTGCGCCATAGTCGCTTGACTTCGTGGCACACAGAGCGAACATGGTCGCTGAACCAAGAACAGGAGGTATCGACCATGACCGCCACGCTAGTGCCTTTCGATGAGTCCCTGCCCGCCTGGGAGCGGGCCCTCTACGCCTTCCTCGCCGAGAAGGAGCGCCGCAGCGGCTCCCGCCGCACGGTCGAGGGCTACTCCCGCATGCTCCAGCACTTCTTCGGCGCGCTCGGGAAGCCTCCGGACAAAGTGACCAGCCGCGAGGTGTTCACCTTCGCCCATGGCGTCGGGCTGTCGGGAAAGGAGCCGTCTGCCGTGACCATCGGCGCCCGGATGGCTTGCGTCAGCTCGTTCTACCGCTTCCTCATCCGGATGGGCATCGTCGCGTCCAACCCCTGCGACCAGCTGGAGCGCCCCAGGGTCTCACCGAGCCCGCCTCGCGGGCTAAGTGCAGAGGAGATCAGGCGCCTTCTAGCCATCATTCCGGAGAAGCCCGCAGGGCTGCGTGACCGCGCCATCATCCTGACGCTGACGCTGACTGGCCGCAGGCGCTCCGAGGTGATGAACCTGAAGGCCGGTGATATTTCCCAGTCGGAAAGGCTCTCTTACAAGTATAGGGGCAAGGGCGGCAAGCAGGGAAAGCGGGAGCTACCACGTCCGGCCTTCGAGGCCATCGAGACAGCCCTGGCGGCCTGGGGCAAGAGCCTGGCCACCATGGACCCGAACGAGTCGCTGTGGCCGACCGATGACCCCGACCGGTCAGCCGCTGGCCTGGGCGTCACCAGTGGCACCTTCTACAGCAACCTCCAGCGCTACTTCAAGAAGGCAGGCCTCCCGCCCGCCGGCGTCCACATCTTGCGCCACGCGGCGGCCAAGCTGCGGCGGGACGTGGGCGAGTCCATCGAGGATGTCAGCTGCTTTCTCGACCACAGTTCGTTGGCCGTGACGACGGTGTATCTACGGCGCCTGGAGGGGCAGGAGGACCGCAGCTGGCAGAAGGTGGCGGAGGCGCTGGGAGTATAATCGGGGCTGAGCAATTCGCCTCATTACGGAGTATAATGGGGCATGTGACCAACTGTCCCGCCGCGCATCCCTAGCGCGATGAGGTGACGAGCATTGGGGCATAATCGCCTTGGGCGTCTGCCCAAGACCCACCGCTGGGCAGAGGTCGTAGATCTCCTCGACCTCTCACCGCGTGAGACACAGGCGGTAGCGGCGGCGGTCGTCGAGGCCGCCGACAATCGCTTCAGACAGCTCGCCAACGATCCCGGGATCACGTACTGCTTCTGGTTTCTTACCCGTGTGATGTGGGCAGCCCGCGGCCCCTTCATTGCCGACCTGAAGCGACTTGGTATCGACGCGGTTCCCGGCTCATCCGCACTCACATTGATCTCCCGGATCAGCGACCGCGTGCGCCTGGAGATGGCAGACCTCGCCTCCTCGGGCCACTTCTCAGACATCGCCTCCCTCGCGCTGCGCAGCGCCCTGTCGGAGACGGTCGCCCAGCAGGGAGCGAGCCTCTTCGACAGTGTCGCCGAGGACGCCCAGCGAGCCTTCCGCGCCTACTCCACTCGCGAGACATTCGCCGACCTTGCCCACCGCTTTTTCGCTGACTTCATGTCGCGGTCTCTGCGGTCCTTCATTGACCGGGAACTCGCCAACCACATAGGCCCCGCCCATGGACTCGCGAGCGTCGCCGAGAGCCGCGAGTTCATGCAAGCCCTCGATCTTCACACCCGCCAGTCAGCCCGGATCGTGAGAGACTTCGCTGGTGGGTGGTACTCCAAGCATCAGTGGGAGTCAAAGGGCGAGATCACCTTCGGAGAGGCGCAGCGCTTCGCGGGCTACGCCCTCCGCAAGCTGCGCACAGAACTCAAACGAGGTGCTCCCCCCGCATGAAGCACGCCCTGATCAGATGCGCCGGCGCGCTCGTCCCCAGTTCGCTCCAGGCAAGACGCTGGGACGTCCAGGAGAGCGTCAGCCATCACGGCCCAAAGGCGAATCTGAACCTCAGGATCGAGAGCCCCTCGCATTTATTGCTGACTTCAGTTGAGAATCGTGCCGCCGACCTGGTGCGAATCGCCTCCTACGTCTACGCCGCAGACCAGCTGGTACGACGAGGGGGCGAAGCGGATGTCTACGGTGATGCCTGGGAGCGCGACTTTACCCTGTGCCTACCAGTGAATGACCCTAGCTTCTGGACCGATACGGAGGTCAAACAGCCCTTGCAGGACGTGTTGCGCTTTGCCTCCGGGGACCGATGGGATTTCCACTTCTGGCGAGCTGATCCTGACGACCAGCAACTCCCGTTCGATCTCGAGCCGTCCACTGCACTGGGCGAGCCCGATGCCGTGCATCTCTTCTCAGGAGGCATCGACAGTCTGTGCGCGGTGGTCGAGGCCGTTGCGAAGAACAGGCTTAGCCCTCTCCTGGTGGGCCACTCGCCAGCATTCCACATAGCCTCGCGGCAACGTTCCCTGGCGCGCGCTTTGAGCCAGCGGTTTCGTCCGCGATGGCACTTCCCCTACCTCAGCGTCGCCATCCATCGGGCGCAGTCGGACGCACGCGAGTACACACAGCGCACGAGGTCATTTCTGTACGCTGCCTTGGGCGCGGTCGTCGCCGATCGCCTGGGCCTGACGGAGGTCACGCTTGCTGACAATGGCGTGGTGGCCATCAACCTGCCAATAAATGACCAGCTCCTGGGCACGAAGGCCAGCCGCTCGACGCATCCCAAGTTCCTACGCCTCTTCAACGACTTCGTAGAACGGGTGCTGCCGGGTCGCCCACAACTCGTGAACCCGCTCTGGTCGCGGACGCGAGCTGAAAACTTACAGGTATTGAAGGACGCCAATGTCGCCGACCTGCTCGAAGAGACCAACTCCTGCTCCCACCCCAGAAACCTGACCGCCATGCGGCCACACTGCGGAGTGTGCTACCAGTGCATCGATCGTCGGTTTGCCACCCTCGCCGCCGGTCTGGAGGAGTATGACCCAGGGGAAAGGTACGACGTGGACATCTTCCGCGGTCCGCTTTCGGATGGCCCGTCACGCACGATGGCCGTGTCATATCAGCGGTTCGCCAAAGAGGTGGCCAGCTTAGCAGGGGAGGAAATGTTCGCTCGCTTTCCCGAGCTGTACGACTGCCTGCTAGCGACCGACCCCGGGCAGCGGGATACGGCTCTGGCCTTGACCTCGATGCTCCGGCGCCACGGGATAGCCGTCCTCCGGGTCATCGAGGAACAGTTCGGGAGACTCCGCCACGAGCTTGCGTGGCAACAGCTGCCCGCCACCGCGCTGCTCCGACTAGTCGCCGGCCCCACGGAGGTGGAGGCCCTCGCCCTAGCGGCGCGTCAAGACAGCTTTTCCCATTCGGACGACTATGCGCATGTACGTCTGCGGGATGACGAGTTCACCCTGACGGAACCTCAGTCCACTGTGATCCGCATTCTTCATGAGGCATTCCTTCGCGGCGCACCCGATGTGAGGTGGACAAAGATCGTCGCAGGAATCGCGACGTTCCCACCAAGCATGCGCGACGTCTTCAAGACCGTTGAGGGCTGGCGCAACCTAGTCGTGTCCCGAAGGCGGGGCTCCTACCGCCTCAACCTCTAGCTCACCTCTTCCGCGCAAGTTCCGCCAAACTTCCGTCTTCGTTCCCCTGTCTGCTGCTCAGAAACCTGTACGCTCGAACCATGGAAAGCCCTCAGCCCGACGCCCGACTTGACAACAGATTGGTGGTCGAGCGTGTATGTGACCCTGACCGGAACGCGATGTTGGCGGCGCTGAGGGTCGTCCTCGGGTTGCCCAAGGCTCCGCCCCAGTGGCTGCAGGAGTTGGGACGATGAGCGACGAGGTCAGGTGGGTCGCCAGATACGAGAGGGTTTCGAGCGACGATCAGAGGGAGCGCGAGACCATCAAGACGCAGACCGAGATGATCGACCGCTATCTTAGCCGCAACCCGAACCTCAGGGTCTACCGACGTTATGTCGACGATGGCGTATCCGGAACCATTCCCATGGGCGAGCGGCCGGACGGCCGCCTGCTTATTCAAGACGCTCTGGCCAGACGCTTCTCGCAAATCCTGGTGACTCGGCCCGACCGACTCGGCAGGAACGAGATCGACCGCCTTCAGGTCTACGCACTGTTCGAGAGTCTGGGTATCCAGCTGGTGGGTGTCTGTGAGCCGATAGGGGATGCCTTTATCTACGGGATTCACGCTATCGTGGACGGCCACTACCGACGACAGTTCCTCGCTCAGTCCGCCGAGGGCATGGAGCGGGCTGCGCGGGAGGGCCGATACACCGGCGGAATCGTCCCCATTGGGTACAAAGTCGACGGCAAGAAAGAGACCGCACACCTCGTTCCAAGCGATGCCATCATCTGGGGCGACTGGACCGAAGTCGACCTCGTCCACAACATCTATCGCCGACTGGCGGTAGACGGTTGGAGCTGCCGACGGATTGCTGCGGAGTTCAACGCTCTCGGCATCCCCACCACCTACCAAAAGGACGGGCGCGGCATCCGCGGCAAGCGCACCCAAGAGCTCTGGCGCCCCGGCCGCATCCGCAACCTCGTGGTCAACCCGGTCTATCGAGGTGAGCTCCAATACGGTCGGCGAAGCAAGAAGCCAGGTGGCCGAGATGTTGTTTCCGCTTCCATCGGGCCCTTGGTCTCGAAGGAAATATGGGACGCCGCCCAGGCCACACTGGCGGCGAATCGCATCACGCCCAAGAACGGCAAACGTACCTACCTGCTGCGAGGCTTGATCATCTGCGGAATATGTGGCCTGCACTACTGCGGCTGCTCGAATAGAGGAACTCCCTGGTATCGGTGTGACGGACAGTTGGTGGAGCGCGGGCCAATCGAGGGTCGCTGCCCGAGCAAGTCGGTCAAGGGTCCAGAACTAGAGCGGCCTGTCTGGGACGACATCGAGCGCTGGCTGCGCAACCCAGGCGACCTGATCGACGAGCTCGCCGCTGAGCGTAACGGCACGGCTGCAGCGGCGATAGCTGAGGCGGAGCGAGCGACCCTCGAAACGGCTCTCACAGACTGCACATCGCAGCGTGACCGGATGCTGGACCTCTACCGAAGAGGCCGTATCACAGTGGAGGAACTAGACGCACACCTGGACCGCATGTCGGAAGAGCACCAGGCTCTTGAAGAGCGGCTCCGAGCACTGGAGCCACAGCCTGCCCCAGCAGCCGATGACCTTCCGAGCGAAGATCTACTGGCGGAGATTCGACGGCGCCTGGATGAGGGGCTCGACGACGAGCAGCGCCAAGAGATAGCGTCGCTGCTGGTCCGGCGGATTACCATCAACACGGGGTTCCTGGAGAGAGGCAAGCGAGCTACCGCGATGGTGGAGTACAAGTTCCCGGGTGTAGTCTCGACTTGCACGGGCAGGGATTCATGGCGCCCACCAGCATGAAGTTCGCCGGGAAGGTAACGTTGCCCTGAGCGCGGCTGACGGTGACCACTCGATCCTCCAGGGGCTGGCGGATGGCCTCCAGCACCGAGTGGCCGAACTCGGGCAGCTCGTCCAGGAAGAGCACCCCCCGATGGCTGAGGCTTATCTCCCCCGGCCGCGGCTGACGCCCGCCCCCTACCAGGCCGGCGTTGGAGATGGTGTGGTGGGGTGACCGGAAGGGCCGCTGGCTGATCAAGGGCCGGTCGGAGGGCAGAAGGCCGCTCACGCTGTAGACCTTGGTCACCTCCAGGGCCTCGCCGCTGGTCATGGAGGGCAGGATAGAGGGCAGGGCGCGTGCGAGGAGGGTCTTGCCGGCACCGGGCGGGCCGCTCATGAGCACGTTGTGGCCGCCGGCCGCCGCCACCTCCAGGGCCCGCTTGACGTGCTCCTGCCCCTTGATGTGGCAGAAGTCCACCCCCTCCCACAGGGCCTCGGCCATGGGGGCGGCCGCCGCCTCGCGGTCGAAGGGAGGGATCGGGGCCAATCCCTGGAGATGAGCCGCCAGTTGACCCAGGCTAGCCACCGGGATGATCTGCACGCCGTCGATGAGGGCCGCCTCGCCAGCGTCGGCCGCCGGAACGAAGACGCTGCCGATGCCTCGCTCTCTGGCCAGGGCCGCCATGGGCAGTATGCCGTGCGTATGGCGCACCTGCCCATCCAGCGATAGCTCCCCCAAGAAGAGACTGCTGGAAGCGTCCGCCGTCACCTGCTGCGAGGCGATGACGATGCCAATCGCGATGGGCAGGTCATAGGCCGGACCCTCCTTGCGGATATCGGCTGGGGCGAGATTGACCGTGATGCGCTTCTGGGGGAAGGCCAGGCCGCAGTTGCGGA
>Ga0315289_10003824_pt1 | contig 22657 bp, 17 predicted proteins | sample YL17G11_40_MG_FD_203452 | JGI IMG/M metagenome (GOLD analysis project Ga0315289, IMG submission 203452) | Sediment microbial communities from Yellowstone Lake, YNP, Wyoming, USA - YL17G11_40 | ecosystem: Environmental > Aquatic > Freshwater > Lake > Sediment | place: USA: Wyoming | collected... | reverse complement strand
AGCTCAGAGTTCACCAAAAACCCCAAAAAGCCCCTCCAAACCGCCGGGGATACCAATTTTCCTTATCCCCACCGCGAAAGCCCCCATTTTCACCTTAGATTGTAGCCTTCCTATCAACCCCCCATGCTCCCCTGAACGAAACAGGCTTCTGTGTAACCAAGAGCCGAAATGATTAAAAGTCAGGGCATACAGTCTCTTGGAGACATCTTTAGACGATGTCCCTCCATCAAGTCCATCGATAAATTGGCAAATTAAGGCTCTTCTCCTAACAAATGGCTCCGCATCTTATCGTATCCTGGTGGGTGCTGTGAACTATATCTCATAAACGAGGGAATGGGATATCGGAAGACACCAGTTTTATATCCATTCTCAAGACCCTGAACCGTCTCCTCTATCTTACTAATCGGTATTGAGAATGCACACTCGTCATCCTGCGCGTGTGGAAGTATCCGCTCGCCAGTTCCTAATAGGACAAACTGAGCCTCGTCTGTTTGCATGGCGCGAGTGACATACGTTGTACATCCAACACCTGCTGATAACTTGGCATCAATGGTTGTTTTACCCGTACCTAACAGATAACATGAAAGCAGTACCCATATTTGGGCTGGATTACCATACACCATGATCAGATGTGGTTCAAAGGTAGCCCTGTCTAAGGGGGCAACTAGCACGTACTTATACTTACCATATTCGAGCCTTGGGAAGCTTTGAATGTTAGCCGTGGCCTGTTCTTTATTCATACCCCATAACCCGATGGATTCCTGGAAAGTGCCGTCGGCTACATCGGGCCGTAGAGGGAGGAATCCCATACTTAGGCTAGCAGCGTAGCAACTCTGATACTTGTCAACAGCCATAGTCCAGCCATAGCGCCGTGACATAGCAATCGCGTGACACAACGAGATATTTATTCCCAGGTCTCGTATGGAAAACCTTACTTTCTCAGGAAGATCATCTTCAGATGCACACATCCGGATTGCAACTGGAAAAGTCTGCGGCCGGATATACCGGTTCAGCACCTCATTTATTTGTTTTATGTCTCTCATAGTTAACTCCTGCTACGAAAATCTAAAACTGTATAAAGCATTGTCATATCTCCTTAGCCTTGCTATCTAATATACTGTATGTCGTCAGCGAAAGTGGGACAGTTAGGCCGGGTAAAAAGTGGACACCTCAGAGGCCACTGTCCTGCTTCATGGCGGTTATATTATAATCCCTTCTTACTTGTAAGGTCATGTTTTTCGCCTCCTTTCTTCTCTGTATCACCTCGAGATACCTGCCGGTGTAGGCATCATAAGGTGTGACATCGCCGAGTCCTTCATGATAGCGCCGGTAGTTATGGTACTCGATGAAGGGTTTGATTGCTTCCTTCAGTTTGGCCTGACCCCTAAAAACCAATCCTGGTGGAATGTTACACTCTGGTAAATTGGACTTGCCTGGGGAGGAGTCAGAATATGAAAGGGGCGATTCTTATTTCAGAAAAGGCTTGGTTCTAATTGCCTTTTTGTCATGGTATACGAATGTTAGTGCTAACGTATGCCACAAGCCCTACCAGAAGGGCGATAGTGAGACAATACCCCAGGGTCTTACGCATTATGTCGCCTTCTCGGCCACCTAGCCCCACTGCTCCAGCGCCTACTAGTACCTTTGCTGGTGCTATAGAACTCCCAATTGAACCACCAATTGACTGAATACTAGCAATGATAAGCGGACTTATGCCTAGTGACTTAGCTGTTTCCACCTGCAGTGCACCAAACATGACATTGGAGTTGGTGTTACTACCAGTCATGAAACAGCCAAGAACACCTATATATGGGGAGAAGATAGGGAACAACGGTCCAGTCGCGTTAGCAATACCGATTGCAAGGACGCTTGTCATACCGGTATCATTCATTATGAGTGCCATCATCACCATCGCAACTATTCCCAAACTCGCGACCGCGCATTGTCGAGAGGTAGATTTAAGGGCATCCAATGCTGTACCACGTTTCCAATGTCCAGTCCAACGAAACACTAGTGCGCTTACGATTATCGAGGCCAAAATGAGCGGAGCAGGATGACCTAAAAGACGGATCTTAGCGTAATCCCGAACCGGTGGCACTACATATCCCAAAGATGTCTTCAGTCCAGGAAAGTCAAAACCCCAGTAGAGGTGATCAGTTGCCTGCTCTATCATGGGGACCTGTGATAGGAAAGTCAAAAATATCAGAATGTAATAGGGTAAAAATGCCATATGAAAGCTAAATCGATTGGGTGGTAGAAATGTACCTGGAGGCAAATCTTGGTTAGGCTCCTCTCGTAGCAGAGACGTCTTTGATAGCATCCATATCACTACACATCCAGCCAAACCGGCGACTATCGAGGCAATTTGCGCAGCGTCAAGAAGAGTTGTCAACCAAACACAAACAGACATGATAGCACCGGCCGCCATTATCGCTGAAATATTTCCTCGAAGGCTGGGCCAACCTCCTTCGATATGCGCCACACAAAGCCCGGTGGCAAAAATGGGAAGCGTAAACAGCGCTGCCATGACAGGCCCAATATCGCTTGAGGGAATCCCCGTTGCCAGTTGAATGGTATAGTATGCTGAACCCATGGCACCAAAAGTCACCGCCCAAGAGTGGCCAACCAGAACTATCGCCGCTGCTGTTACAGGAGAGAAACCCAGTGCAAGCATCAGAGGAGCTAGCACTGCTACTGCTACACCAAAGCCAGCTATACCCTCAATGAAACCAGAAAAGGCCCAGCCAATCAAAAGTGCCTGGCCTAGCCGACTCTTGGAAATCTGAATTACTGATCTTGCTATGATATCTATACAACCCAGATGCTGCATAAGGTTGTAAAGGAACAACGCTGACCACAGAATCAGGAGTACAAAAAGGCTGAGGCTGAGCCCCTTTGCACTTGCCACCAGTAAAAGGAAGCCATTCCCACCGAAAAAGAAAAGGCCAGATGCACCAGCGACTATCAGGGCTATCGTGCCAGCTAAAGGCGCGCTCAACCTAAAGGCAATGATGGTGACTAAAAGCACTAGAATGGGTAAGAGCGCCAAAAACCAATTATAAAGGTACATCACGCAAGTTCTATTTGCATCTCTAGCTGGCAAGAGAAGGTAGAGTGAAATCTCTTGCTCTTGTTACCACGTTCATCACAAAGTATTCTGACGTATACCGTCATTAACCTGAGAATCAGTTCGGGTAACATTCTACAGAAATTGTACATTTTTGTAAAGATTATATCTCATAACGCGGCAAATGGATTTATTTTTCTCACTTTGGGAAAACTATTGACTAATGTTCAGGCCTTCTTGTATAATTATTGTCAAAAGCTATAGTCAGGAGATGCAAGTGGCAGTTTCAGAAGTAATAGATGACATGGCGGGCCGTTACCGGAAACACAAAGGGGCGTTGGGTTTTTTGGAAAAAAGCCTGCTCATTAGCATACCTGTTGTTGGCATCCTTTTCATTTTGAAGATTTATGAATATGTGCATCTGCTCTTCTACAAGGAACAATACCTTGCTCTCTTTATAGGGTTGATTCTGGCAGCAGTTTTCCTCGTAAAACCAGCCCGTAAAAAAGGGCCTTTTGACAGTTTGCCGTGGTATGATGCCATTTTGTCGCTGCTTAGCGTTATAGGCGCTGGCTACCTTGTGATTTACTGGCCTCAGATATCGGCTTCAATCGGCCAACTGAGCTTGGTGCGAGTAATACTGGGGACCATTACTGTAGCCCTTGTATTAGAGGCCACCAGGCGGATTTTTGGCTGGTTTATCGTGGGGGCAGTGTTGTTATTCATTTTTTACGCTCTATTTTCAAACATATTTCCTGGAGCACTTGGTGGGAGGCCAATACCTTTCCCGCGCTTAATGAGCAATCTCTACTTAGACACCAATGGTTTAATGGGTGCGCCTATAGACACAGCTGCTACAGTTGCCCTTGCCTTCATCCTTTTTGGCCGATTTCTTTTTGCTACTGGGGGTGGGCAGTGGCTGATAGATTTAGCTTTGTCTGCAATGGGCAGGTTCACCGGCGGTGCAGGCAAAGCGGCGACGGTAGCCAGTGGTCTTTTCGGGATGATTTCTGGCATCGCCGTGGCTAATGTGGCTACTACGGGGACAGTGACCATACCTATGATGAAGAAGCATGGGTTTACAGCCGAGGAAGCCGCAGGTATTGAATCTGCGGCAGCTACCGGAGGCTTAATTATGCCTCCGATCATGGGAGTAGTCGCCTTTATTATGGCTATATACTTGGGGATATCCTATGCTGCGGTTTGCATAATGGCTGCTGTACCAGCTCTCCTTTACTACTTTGGTATATTTATGCAGATACACTTCTTCTCAGCCAGACAGGGGTATGGAACTCTACGTAAAGAAGAAATTCCTTCGCTAATAAGAACTTTGCGAGACGGATGGATCTACTTCATTCCCATCCTTGTTCTTGTATACACGATGTTTATACTATGGTTAGATGCTCCGATATGCGGCATACTCTCGGCATTTGCTGCTATCTTAGCCAGCTTTCTCAAGAAAGGCTTCCGTCTCAATCTAGGGAAATTTCTGAAAGCTCTAGAAGAGGCAGGGCAGACTATATTAGAAATCGGTATAGTTTGTGGTGCCGCCGGGCTAATAGTCGGCGTTGTTCTCTTTACCGGTCTCGGCAGTTCTTTTGCCCAGATACTTACGGAGATGTCTGGTGGCAATCTCTTCATTCTCCTGATTCTGGCAGCCATAGCCAATATTATCCTCGGTATGGGGATGCCCATTATTACTGTGTATATTATCGTGGTGGTACTGGTAACCCCGGCCTTAATTGCGATGGGAGTTGCGCCTGGAGCAGCTCACCTATTCGTCATTTATTTTGGGATGGTTTCTTTCCTCACGCCACCAGTTTGTCTCTCAGTTTATGCGGCTATGGCAATAGCGAATGCCCGCATGTGGCCGACAGCTGTCCGTGGTCTGAAGCTTAGTATAGCTGCTTATCTTGTACCCTTTTTCTTTGTTTATAATCCCAACTTGCTGCTTATAGGTTCGCCCCTTCCGATAGTTATTCATGTGATAACTGCTTTCATAGGGCTCTTGCTAATAAGTGCTGGCCTTGAAGGCTATCTCTTTCAGAATACGGGATGGGTCAAAAGGGTTTTATTCATAATTGCCGGGATAGCATTGATGGCACCAAGCTACATGGCTGAACTAGGAGGGGGCGCCTTGGGCATATTTCTGACCTTGTGGGAGTGGTTAATCAGAAGGAAAGCCTCCATACAATTAAGGCAAGCAGAGATGGTGACACCATCATCACCTTTGGATACTGAAGACGCGGATAAAGGAGGTGTGAGCTAACGCATGTAGAATACCAGGCAATTATCAGTTTACGAGATGAGTGGGGTGGGATGTAAATATGACAGAGGAAGCTTGCAGGCAGCCGGAAACACTGCCAAGGTGTTGATTCAAGGCACCAAAGCAGGATGAGAGAAAGGTGCTGGCTACAGTTGGGAGGGAAGGGGAAAGGCGAAGTAAGGTGATATCTAACCACCATGTTAGGCTGGACAATTACATGATTACAGACTAAGATACCTTTTGTTTAAGATGAAGATGGGAGGAATTGTGGGAAGGACAAAAATTAGCCGGGGTGAGTTTTCCACCTCAATAAAATTACACAATCTAAGGAGGTAAAAAGATGAAAAAGGATTCCGATGCGTCGCAGAAAAAGCCGACATCAAGTGTTGAGCCATTCTATCCCGATGAAATTGTACTACGACGACTTCCTCCACAAGGAGTCAAACTTGACGCCAATGTTTATGTGAAAATGAGAGATGGCGTTAAGGTTGCGGTGGATATATACAGCCCGGTGGCAAAGGGGCGATACCCGGCAATCCTATCGATGTCGCCATACCTCAAGGAGATACAGCAGCAGCCACCCGAATATTCGCATTTCATCGAAGCAGCCGCTACTGACTTCTATGTGCCCAAGGGATATGTCCATGTCATTGCCCAAATAAGGGGCAGTGGCTTCTCGCAGGGACAGTACAATTTCTGGGACATAGTAGAGCAAAGGGACGGATATGACCTAGTCGAATGGATTGCCCAACAGCCATGGTGTAATGGAAACGTAGGTATGATGGGGCTGTCTTATTTTGCCATGATTCAATGGCTTGTGGCTGCCCAAAAACCACCTCACCTCCGGTGCATCGTTCCTGTCAATGGTATGACAGACTTCTACAGAGGTTTTATGTACCCAGGGGGAACGCTACGCAGCGGATTCGTGGCTCCGCTGGCTGCTGCCATGATCTCAATGTGTGTATGGCCGGGACCGGTTGATGGGAAGCTGCCTCCGGCTAACTTCTTTGCCGATCTGGCTTCTCATCCCGAGGATGGGCCATACTATTGGGAGAGATCTGGGTGGACAAAACTAGACGATATTGATATACCCGTGTTGAACGTAGTTGTTCAGCTCAATTTTATACATTCATGCTCGCAACTCGATTCGCATTCAAGACTCAAGGGGCCGAAAAAGCTTCTTGTAGTGCCTCCTGCTGGCTGGTTCTCCCACCTACAGTTCCTACGTAACAGGCCGTTCAATGAACAGATACTCAGATGGCTCGACCATTGGCTGAAAGGTATTGACACGGGTATCATGGACGAGCCTCCGGTAGCGATATATGATACTGGTAAAGAGGAGTGGCGCTATGAAAACGAATACCCGCTGGCCAGGACAGAGTGGAAAAAATTCTATCTGCACTCAAGTTCCAAGGGGCCCGCAACAGAGCCACCGTATGGGCTAATCAGCACGGAACCACCGGGCCGGGAGGAACCTGACAGGTATGTCAGCCCAGAGTCCATAAGTCTGCTGCGCGAGGGCAAGCCAGTGCTTACCTATGCCACACCACCCCTGGATGCAGATATAACAGTATGGGGTCCGCTTGGCACCGTTATTTATGGCTCCTCGACAGGCCTAGACACGACATGGTTTGTAAAGCTACGGGATGTCGGACCTGACGGCAAGGTTACGCTGCTCAGCCAAGGTAACCTCAAAGCCTCTTATAGAGAAGTGGACAAGGGAAAGTCCAAACCCGGACAGCCTTTCCATCAGTTTCAAAACCCGGTTCTGCTGGAACCTGACACAGTCTACGAGTTCCAGATAGAGATGGTGCCTATATTCTATACCTTCAAGAAAGGGCACAGGATTTGGGTGCATATTGCAAGTGATGATCCTAGCTTCTACGCGCAGTTTCATTTACTCCCGATTCATGCTGAGAACACCATATACCATGACAAAACGTACCCGTCTCACCTGGTCTTGCCAGTCATTCCTGATGCGCCAGTGGTCAAATCAGTGGGGCCGCCATTATCAGAGATAAATTGGACTGTTATTCCGGGAACCGGGACGCCTTTTGCTCCCTTCTTCACAGGTACTCCACACACATAGGTGAAGCTTGTCCCAACACTCAGCGCGTTTACAACCGGTCGATACGCGCAGTGTTAGCTATAGAACTAGAGCGGCTAGCTCAAGAAAGGAGGTGAAGCAGTACAAGCTTGGAATGAAGGAATATCTGAAGTGACTTGTAAACCCAGTCGATACGCGCAGTGTTAGCTATAGAACTAGAGCGGCTAGCTCAAGAAAGGAGGTGAAGCAGTACAAGCTTGGAATGAAGGAATATCTGAAGTGACTTGTAAACCCAATTGTTTACCCAAAGAATAATAAGAAGGAGGAAAGGATGAAACGAGCAGTATTATTTTGCGGATTACTTATAGCAATACTAAGTCTGATGGCTTTTGGTTGTGCTAAACCAGCTCCTACGTCAACTCCTGCTGAGTTGCCCGAGTACCTCAATCTTGCAACACCCCCGGCCGGGATGATCATCAACACACAGGCCAGCGGTATAGCTGCGCTGATTAGTGCGTACACGCCCATTAACTGTAAGGTTATAGCGTACACAAACGAGCAAGTGTGGATTCCGATGATGGTAACCGGTGAAGTTGACCTGGGAATCGCAAATATGGTCGAGCCCTATCTCGCCTATCTGGGGAAACCGGCGTTCGATGCACTGGCCAAGGCGGCCGGACTAAAAGGATTCCCCATCCGCCTTATCGTCCGGGGCGACCCTCTCATTGGAAGCCTTATGGTCAGGGGAAATTCACCAGCCAAGACTATCCCGGATCTGAGAGGGAAAATAGTCAATAACATGTGGCCAGCCCAACCTGGTGTTCATCTACTGAATCAGGGCTTACTGGCCAATGGCGGGCTAACATATGATGATGTCCAGTCTATGCCATTTCCTGGCGTGGTGCCGGCTGCAAACGCGGTCATGGAGGGGCGCTGTGAAGCAGTTATAGCTTCTATAGACGCGCCCTTTTCTACTCAAGCGGTAGCGGCAGTAAAAGCCCGCTGGCTCCCTCTTGACCCTTCACCTGAAGCGGTGAAAAGAATGGAGCAGGCATTCCCTGGTCTTTACTTGCTGAAAGGTGAAAAGCGGGCTACAATTCCCGACCTGCCGGAATATCTAATGGCCTGGGACACATCTGTTACGTGTCGTCAAAACTTACCCGATGATGTGGCGTACTTGATAACTAAGACTCTGTGGGAGAAGAATGCGGTGTTGCTAGCTACGCCAACGCTCAGTAAGTGGACTAAAGAAAGGTTCTGCTCGACAAAATCTACTATACCTTACCATGACGGAGCCATTAAATTCTACAAAGAAGTGGGGGTCTGGACAAATGAAATGGACGCTTGGCAAAAGGCACTTTTAGCCCAGCAGCCAAAGTAAAAATACTCAGAGTAGCATTGGCATCGCTTCGACGCATGAGCTGAAGGCTCTCATGCCAGGCCTAGACCAAGGATAGTAGTGCACGGACTGTGTGCTTCTTGCTTGCGGCTAATTGCAGATAGAATATTGTAGCATACGGAAAATCCTGCGGCGTGAGCAGATAAGCAAAACAAACAGTTGAAGTCTATGTCGCGCCAAGAGGGGGATAATTGTTGGCACTTAATCCCTTTCTTGGCCTCCGCTTCAAGGCGGCTGCTGTTACCACTCATCTGCCTTTAATGCCTGACCAGCCTATTGATTAAGGAGGAGCTATGAGGAAAATTGCCATCGAAGAGCATTTCTCCACTGAAGAGCACGTGGATTATTTGCGCTCAATATTAGAGAAGAAAGATACAGAGCAGGAAGTTAATGAGAGCGAAAAGGCTCTTGACCTCGAGGTGTGGTGGCTTTCAACTTCGCATTATTCATTACGTGGCGCTGATATTGTAGCAAACGGGCTTCTTGAAATGGGGGAGGCAAGATTGCGCGAAATGGATGAGGCTGCTATTGATATGCAAGTGCTTTCACTTGTTTCTCCGGGTGTTCAGGTATCTGATGCCTCTACTGCAGCTATTATAGCCAGGAAAGTCAATGACAAGCTTTCTGGAATAATCAAAGAATACCCAAAAAGATTCGCCGGGTTGGCTGCTTTGGCGCCCCAGAATCCGAGAGAAGCTGCTGATGAGCTCGAAAGATGTGTGGGGGAGCTTGGTTTAAGGGGGGCATGCATAAGCTCGCACACCAAGGGGGAATATCTTGACGCAGAAAAATATTGGGTCATATTGGAGAGGGCAGAAAAGTTGGATGTACCATTATATATTCATCCGAGAGCGCCGTCACCAGACATGTTGAAACCATATTTGACCTACCCTGCGCTGGCTTTGGCAATGTATGGATTTGCTGTTGAGGCAGGTTTACATGCAATGCGCTTGATTTGCAGTGGTTTATTTGACGAATATCCCAGACTCAAGATTATCTTGGGGCACCTAGGGGAAGCTTTACCCTTCTGGCTGCAGCGATTAGATAGCCGCTGGCTAACGGCACCGCTTGGTAAGAAACTTAAGAAAAAACCAAGTGAATACTTCAGGGACAATTTTTTCGTGACCACTAGCGGTATGTTTTGGCAGCCGCCATTTTTATGTACCTACTTGGCATTGGGGGCAGATAGAATACTGTTTGCTGTAGACTATCCCTTCGAATCGAGTAAGGAAGCAGTCCGGTTCATTGAGGAAGTGCCAATATGCGATGGTGACAAGGAGAAGATTTGCCACTCGAATTCCGAGATGCTTTTCAGGCTGTAATTTTACATATTTTGACTCGGCTTTAATAGGCGGTTTCTCTGCAGGCAAAGCTAATCGAAACAGGAGGTAGTTATGAATGAGACCAGGCCAGAAGAATATCGAGCAAAGCACAAGCCGCCAATTATTCGTAGCGAGTGTGCGCTGATGGTTATTGACGCACAGAACGATTTCTTTTCTCCGGGAGGCAAGTTCGTACCAGAGAAATCATATTACGCCGAGCGCGTCAGAGCAATCATTAAACCTATTAAGAAACTAGTCGAGTTTGCGGTTAACGTGAGCATGCCGGTGTTATACTCCATGACACAGTTCTCCCCTGGCCATATTGATGATGTTACAATCAGTCGCGCCAGAGAACTAGGAGGTATTGTGAGGGGCACGTGGGGTGCAGCTATTATAACTGAACTCGCTCCTCAAAAGAGTGACCGTGTTTTTGTGTTTGAGGCACAGCACTTCGACAAATTTCTCAATACCAATGTGGAAATATTGCTGCGCCGGTTGGCGGTGCGAACTGTTGTAATAGTGGGAGCCACGACAAATGTATGTTGTGAGTCCACAGCGCGTGGGGCCAGGGAAAGAGACTTCTACCCTGTCGTGCTGAGTGATTGTGTTGCAGCCTTCGACGACAACTGGCAGCGAGTATCTATGGAGATAATAGACAGATTTTTTGGTTCGGTGCTGACATCCAAGGAGATACTTGAGATCCTTGCTTAGGCAGTTCAGCACACAAAGTAAGACAGAACGCCAAGACCGAGTTCTGGCACCGTTTTGTTTTCAGCAGACAACGCGATCACCGGATTTGAATAAGTTCTGGATTTAATTCATCAACATAGCTCGATTTCGGGAAAGAGTGTTTTCCCATTTCGTTTAGAATATTGAATCTTGGAGGTATGAGGACATGTTGATTGATGTCTACGCTCACATTACACCGCAGAAGTACGTGGATGCGCTTAGTAGGAGTGCGCCAAGCAACTCGATGGCTGCGGACCATGCCAGAGCCTATCCCACCTTGGTTGATTTGGATACCAGATTCAGAATCATGGATAGATATGAAGATCTCGTGCAGGTGTTGTCTCTGGGAGCACCGGCGGTCGAGGCGGTCGCCGATGCGAAGACTGCGGCTGAGTTGGCTCAGATTGCCAATGATGAAATGGCCGATCTAGTCTGTAAATACCCAGATAGGTTTGCATCCGCCGTGGCCTGCGTACCGATGAACGATCCAGATGCTGCTTTGAGAGAAATTGATCGAGCAATAGCTCAGCTAGGGTTGAGGGGTATACAGATATACAGTGATGCAAATGGAAAGCCACTGGATTCGCCAGAGTTCATGCCAATTTACGAGAAAATGACGCATTATGACCTTCCCATCCTGCTCCACCCCAAGGTAGGTACCAGAGTAGTAGTGTATCACGACGAGGAACAGCAGAAGTATCTGGTGCCTCAATTGTTCGCGTGGGCTTTCCAGACTACAGTAGCTATGGCCTACTTGGTGGGGAGTGGCGTTTTTGAGAGACTTCCTACCCTAAAGGTGATAGCTCATCACTGTGGTGCCATGGTGCCGTATTTTGCTGAGAGAATTTCGGTGATAGAAGATGGTTGGCAGATGCGTATGGGCTACAGACACGAGCAACGGCTTACCAAGCGTCTAGTCGACTACTATCGCATGTTCTATGCCGATACCGCCATTCACGGGAATACATCTGCTTTAATGTGCGGCTATGCATTTTTTGGTGCCGACAATATGCTGTTTGGAACGGATATGCCTTATGATAACCAAATTGGCGATAGAGCTATCAGACAGACAATACTCGCCGTAGATAATATGAATGTCGCTGATTGGGAGAAGAAGAAGATATTCGAGGGCAATGCCTGCAGACTACTACGGTTGCCAGTATAGTCAAGGCCAAGAGGTGTGGCACAGTTCTGTGCTGAGCACCAGATCAATCAAGTTCTATACTATCCATGGCCTGAAAAGTTGTTTATAACTATGAAGCAAGTCTTTCTCAGTACAAACAGGAAGAACGGATTCTTTTTCGAGAAAACATGCACCTCAAAAAATATGGCCAGTGATTGAGTAATTCCCAGAGTCCTTGATTTGGTATTTTCTTTCGCGGATAGGATTATTGTGATGCATTACGGAAATATTATCGCACAAGGTACACCTGAGGAAATCAAAACCGATTCAAGGGTACAAGAAATATATATGGGAACTGAGTGGCCTACTTAGAATGCTAGAGGTAGTTGATATTCATACTTACTATGGGGAGACTCATGTTCTCCAAGGTGTTTCGCTACAGGTTAAGGAAGGTACCGTTGTGGCTCTTCTTGGCCGTAATGGAATGGGAAAGACAACTACAATTGACTCAATTATTGGCTTTACTCCCCCGCGCCGTGGCAGCATACGTTTTAAGCGAAAAGAAATAGTTGGCCTTCAGTCCTACAAAATCGCTCAGATGGGCGTTGGTTTGGCCCCCCCCAAGGACGACATATTTTCCCGTCGCTAAGTGTTCAAGAAAATCTCACAATGTCGGCGCGTAACAAAGGGAAGAACGCGCGTGGTTGGTCCCTGGATAAAGTGTATTCCTTTTTCCCTATTCTCAAAGAGCGAGCTAAGTATGGAGGTAACTCTCTTAGTGGTGGCGAGCAACAGATGTTGGCAATCGGTCGGGCACTAATGACGAATCCCGACTTGCTACTGATGGATGAGCCCTCGGAGGGACTAGCTCCGTTGATAATTCAGACAGTTAGCCACATCATTAGCCAGCTTAAGGATAGTGGTTTTTCTATCCTTTTAGTTGAACAAAATCTCGACATGGCTTTAGCGCTAGCCAATTACATATATATCATGGGTAAAAGTAAAATAGTGTATGAGTCTGCTCCAGAGGATCTAAGAATCAACGACGAAGTGAGGGCTAAGCACCTTGGTGCCACAGCATGAGCGTCTGAGATTTGAGTGAAAAGTAGTGTTTTCTCAAGAGGAGGCGCTAATGACATAATGCAAATGAGTAATAATTTACAACACTGTGTGAAACTAGTTGGGAGGAATGCCAAAATCATTTTTAGTTAAATTTAGAAAGGAGCAGTGAAATGTCTAAACATAAAATAAATGTTCCGTATATTTGGGGCGGTAATGTACATTGTTGCCATACAACTTCTCTGAGGATGATACTCGAATTTTACGGTCTAAAACATACTACGTCATATATAATGAACCTATCTGGTTTCAATTATGGTTTTCATTACTTTAAGGAAGCCAAGATGGCCTTTGGTGGGCCAGTGTCACCTCTTACTCCATTCCCATTCATGGTTTATGCTGCAGAGAAATTGGGTTGTAAAGTTGAGACTATTAAAGATAGGCCTTGGGATGTAAGCTGGAAAACCTTGAAGCAATATATAGATAAGGACATACCGATCTATACTCCCCCGCTAAATATGCAGTACCTCTGGAAACTACAACAACCCGTTTCCCACATGGTTGTTATAGTTGGCTACGATGAAGAGAAGGGTGTAATAATGATCCATGACCCTGCTCTGGGAGAGGTTGGAGATATGGAACCCTATATGTTTCCTATTGGATTGCCTGAGTTCCCTTCGGGTAGCTACTCAGAATACAAGATTGATGATTTCAAGAAAGCATGGATCTCGAAGGGGACGCCGTGGTATGCCCTGGGAGACAACGGAATCTGTATTATTCGTCCGACGACCAAGCGACCCAAAATCAACTGGGCTGAGGTTATAGACAGAAATGCTAAGTTAACGCTGGGTAAAGTCGAGGAAGTAATCGGAGCACCTGCTGGCAGCGATGAAAGATCTGGGCCAGATGGTATCATTCAATACGCTAATGATTTAGAAAAAGGTTTCGGACTGCTTGAAAAACCATCACAACTTATTGAAATCTTGAATTTCGCTCGTACCCTTCCCTTTAGCGTCGGTATTAGTTGCAAAATAGATGCCAGCGCTTTCCTAGCTGGATTATACGCATTCACAGGTAATGAAGACCTATATAAAGCCTCTTACTATCTTAGATTGACTGCACTACGTTGGGAGGAGGGAATGGCCCAGATTGATCTTATATTGCGAGATGAACCGATTTCTCAAGAACTACTTAGCAAAAAGTTGAACAGGATATCGAAGACGCTTAACATGTCTGCTGAGTATCAGCAAAAAGCCGGAGAAAGCTTGGCTAGTGCTGCCAAATCTCTGAGTCGCCTAGAAAGCTAGATGACCAGAAAAAGAAAGCTGTAGAGATAACTTATTCAAAGGAGTATGATATGAAAGTCGTAGGTATTGTTGGCAGCCCTCGACTGAACGGAAACACAGAGATATTAACTGCTCATGCTCTTAGAGCTATCGTTCAGGAGGGACTAGATACGGAGCTTGTCCGACTTGCTGGCCTAGACATAAGGCCCTGCAATGCTTGTATGGCCTGTTGCGAAGAGGAGCGATGCTCCATTGAGGATGATTTGTTTCCTATATACTTAAAAATGAGGGAGGCTGATGGCATAATCTTAGCATCGCCGGTATATTATGGCTCTGCCACGGCCCTAATGAAGGCACTCATGGAGCGCACAGGGTGGATCTCTCGCTGGAATGGTGAACCGTTCAGTGGCAAGGTTGGGGGTCCTCTGGTGGTAGCTCGACGGGCTGGTCACAACTTCACCCTAGCGCAGCTCACCTTCTGGTTTCAGGTTCTTGGGCTAGTGGTGCCGGGGTCAACATATTGGAATATAGCATTTGGTCGTGAAAAAGGTGAGGTGACAAATGACGAAGAAGGCATGAAGACATCTTGGAACTTTGGCAAAAATGTCGCCTTGACATTGAAGAAGCTCGCAGGCATGTAGCAATCATTCTAACTTCAGCCAATGACTTATTCTTGCGACAGCCAGGCCTCAACGACAACATATAATCTTTTGGTGGGTATGGACTACCGAGGCGTAAATAGGCTAGTGCGATGGTTCTTGAGAAGGTTATCACTTTTATCCCAAATGGTGATATTTTGGGAACAAGAGAAGCCGGGATAAGAATATTCGTCCACTTTCTGTATCAACTGCGTGAGCAATATTACAATGGAGACAAGCCCTACTACGTTTTACAGTTCCAGAACGGGTTCTGGCAGAAATCTATCAACCAGTATAAGCGGGGAGACTGTCGGTGCCTTCATAACCTAGGGGCTACCAAGAATGGCGACGCCACAAATGAATCTGCCAGGATGTCCACCCTGGTTGTGAATTACTCCCAACTTAGCATTTTTTACCTGCCGCGACGGCTCGTCAGCTTTTCCCTGTATTTGCCTATATATCTCGTAAGCTTCACGGCAGCCACTTGCCCCTATCGGATGCCCGAAGGATTTCAGACCCCCACTGACATTCACCGGCATCTCCCCATCGTGATAATAAGCCCTCTTTTCTGTAAACTGCTCCTTGTAATCTCCATACTTGCAGAGAAGGAGAGATTCGCTAGCAATTAGCTCGGCAATGGAAAAACAATCGTGTAGCTCCACCAGATCGAGCTCTTTTCGAGGGTTTTCTATTCCCGCTTCCATATATGCTTGGCGTGCTGCTTTTTCTGTCGCATCCCACCAAGTAAAATCATAATCATCCCTCTCCTTCTGCCAGCCAGGACTTGTTGCTACTCCAAAACCTTTGATGTTAATATGATTATCATTGAATCTTTTCGCTTCCTCTGCTGGGCAAAGAATACAAGCTGCAGCACCATCTGTTACGCCGCAACAATCATAAAGCCCTAAAGGCCAAGCAACTATCGGGGCATTCATTGCCTCTTCCACTGTTATCTCTCTTCTCAGGTGAGCTAAGGGGTTTCTAGCTCCATAATAGTGACTCTTTACCGAAATCTCGGCCAGCATCCTCTTCCCCTCTTCAGGAGAGAAACCATATTTGGTAAAATAGGCAGTTGCAGCCATGGCATACCTCCCTGGAGCAGTGCCGAGAGCTCCATACACTGGCTCCCATTTTCCAGGCCATATTGCCCCTAACCCCCCAAAACCGGTGTCTTTGAGTTTCTCTACCCCGAGTGCCATTACCAAATCATAGGCTTTCGAAGCTACGCCATACGTGGCTGCCCTTAAAGAGTCTATCCCCGAACCACAGGCATTTTCCACTCTAGTTACTGGTATATATTGTGTCTGCAGAGCCGAAGAGACAATCAAGCCTGTTGGGGCTGCACCTGCACTTTGCTGTGAACCTCTGAATGTCCCCACCCATATTGCCTGAATATCTTTTATTTCCACTCCGGCATCCGCACAGGCTGCCAAAGCAGCCTCCTTAATCATAACGTCTATACCTGCATCCCACCTTTCCCCGAATTTGGAGCACCCTGCGCCTACTAGGGCAACTTTATCTTTTAGGCTCTCTCTCACTTTACCCTCCCTTTACTCTCTGCGGTCGACATTTCCAAAAATAGTTGTGAACTCCAAGAGCGCTATGAATTCGACGGAAGGTCAACTCCATAGGCATGCCTACTTTCAGGTTATTCACATCACGATCCGTCATCTGGCTGAAAAATCTGCCCCCTCCATCTAAATCAACAACTGCTAGTACACTAGGAGGGTCTACAACTGGAGCTCTTTCATCTATGCTAAAGGTAAATAAAGTGCCATTTTTCTCCGAAAGCGGGACTTCTTCGAGATATTCCTCCGGAGCTTGACAGTATATACAAAAGAGTTGCATCGGAAACTGAACTTTACCGCATTTCTTGCAGCGGTGCCCGTGAAATCGGTAAACCCACTTGCGGTCCCTCCAAATCTGCGGGAGGGATGTCCTTTGCTCATAATCGAGGGGCTTTTCAAATTCCATGAGATATTTGAACTTAATATAAGTGCCATAGTTACTTAGCGGAAGCTTCGATTCGACATTCTTCCTTATGCCTTTTCTGTCTCGGCTTTTCTCTACTTGTTCGGAAACGCGGAGAACGTGAGCCTCTGCTCCATCCCCATAGTTTGCCAGCAAAATCCTATCTCCAGGCTTGGACTCCTCAAGGGCCCCCACCAAAATCATGGGTGCAAAAGCTGCTCCGGTATTACCCACCCTGTCAAAAAAAGGAGCTTGGATCTGCGTCTTAGCATCCAGCCCCAACCTCTTTGCCATGTCTCTGTGCAACCTGCCATCTGGCGCATAAAAAGCTGCCTTACTGAAATCTTTGGGGACCAAGTCGCAAGCCTTCAGTAAAGCAGAAACTGCTCGTTGAAGATGTTTTGTGTATCCTTCCTCCCGAATAAAACGATCCTCCCAAGCTCGAATTGTCTTATCATCATCTAGTCTCCAGAAATCGATAAACTCGCTGGCGAGATAATAACTTCCTTCTATTTCTGCCATTATTCCATCTGCTCCTATAAGCAAAGCGGCGGCACCATCCCCAAGAACAATTTCGAGAGCTGAATTTGGAGGAGGAATACGACAATCAGCAGCCAGAACTAAGACAGCCCTTGCTGAGCCAGCCTTCACTGTGTCTAAAGCTGTCTTAATTGCTATAGTACCAGACCTTATGGAATTGGTGAAATCAGAAGTAATTATGTTTTCACGCAGGTCAAGCGCTGCAGCCGCTATGCTAGCGGATTGTTTTTCCTTATAGGGTGACGTTGTGGAAGCAAAGAACAGAGCATCAACCACTTCTTTATCCACGCCTTTAAGACAATCTCTGCCTGCTTCCACTGCCATAGTGAGGCTATCCTCATCAAAGTTGGCGATTGCTCTTTCTCCCCTGATATTACCTCCCCAGACTTGGCAAAGTAACTCTCCACTCAGACGATATATTGGAACATACGCGCCATAAGAAACTATTCCTGCCAAATTTGCCTCCTTTCATCTAACTCAGCATAGACTCATTTCACTCGGAAAGTAATGGTGATGTACAGTTCTATTGGAATTATTCGTGCTCTATTCCGTTTTGTCTCCTTCAATAAACATGTTTTCCTTTTACAGTTCCTTTTTAAAGCCTGTTCACCTTTACTCAAAAGCTTATATCTTTTTGTAGGAGTAACGGAAGTCCGCCTCACCCTATGAAGACTGAGTGATTACGACCCTTTTGCGTCTTTCTGGTTGTGCCCTTGTATAGGACAAAGTAGCTCAGGTTATTCTGGCGGTTCGTAACTCTTGAAATATTTAGTTTTCCTTAAGGCATTGTCAAATGTCTGGTGGAACTTTTGGAACGCATTTTTGGCTTTCCCGGCTTGCTCTCGGTTTCTAATGAACATAAGATTTCTCTCATCATCAGCATACCGAATATTAGTACCGAGGGTGTGATAGACGACCGCTGAATCGACATTAATAGCTCCCACTTGGTTGTATGTGTGTCGCCTGGCAAGCTTGCCAATAACCAGCGCATCCCGTGGTGCCACACATATGGCTCTGGCCAAGCTATAGGCCTCCGGTTTAAGGTCTTTCATTGGAACAGCTTTGGTTACTATACCGATCTGTTCTGCCTCTAGTCCACTGATTGTCCTGCCGGTAATAAGAAGCTCAGTAACTTTCTTAGTATGCCCAGACAAGAGCTCGAGAGGCATGACGGGGAATCCTCCAAAAGCAAGTCTGTTGCCCCTATGCGCGAATTTGGCTCTTTCATCTGCAATAACTAAGTCACAGGCCTGCGCCAGCCAAATGCCGGCTTCTATACACCACCCATGAACCTCAGCTATCGTGACTTTGATACAGTTAAGAATAGCTTTAACAAACCCCAATATCTGAGTGTCGTCGACCATCAGCCTATTCCTCTGATAGGGTCTAAAGGTGGGTGTTCCCCCGTAAACTCGATACACTTGGTCCAAGTCGTAACCAGCGCAAAAGTCAGCACCTGCTCCCCTGAAAATGGCCACCTTAGTGTCGGGGTCCTCGTTTACAATATCCATGGCTGATTTTATTTCCTCTGTCATGTAACCACGGCCGATACTTATGGCATTTCTCTTATCGGGTCTGTTCAAGGTGATGTACACAATTTGAGGTTCCTCTTTGCTCTTCTCATATATAATCCACTTGAAGTCATGTTCCACATGCTTGCTAGAAGACTGCTCTGCTTTATGTTGGGTCATTTTGCCTCCTTTTTGGAGATTTCTTATTTTGCCTGTGCTCAGCCAAACACTGCGGGCTATCATATCATAAGGCAGGATATTTTGTCATTGAATGTATACAGGTCCACACGTCAGGATAGTGCAAAGCAGAAGAAACTTCAAAGCAGGACGCTGGTATACCTACTCAGACATCCTGGAAAGATTTAAGGTTGCTGATTACACCTCCTTTCGTATCTGCAAGCTGAGCACTTATGTTTACTACGCCTTACGGCCCAGCTCTTTTTATTGACCACACTCGAGGTATCTCTGCACATTCTTCATGCTACCATTTTCTCATATCCGGTGGCTTTTGCGTGACTTTGCCTCTTTCCGTTATCATAGAGAGGTTGAAAAGATGCCAGCGCTGGGGTTTGAAAGAGTTCTCAAGATTGCTAACCAATAGGCAGCGTCTGCCATAAGATAAACAGTAAACAAAGGAAAGTCCTTGTCATTATTTAAAATCGTTAAGGAGAAGATATTTTATGGTTGGTGGATAGTAGCCATCTCCCTGGTCATTGGTAGCGCTCTTTTCGGTATCCAGTACTCCTTCGGCGTTTTCTTCAAAACTCTGCAAAAAGAATTCGAGCTTACTCGAACGGAAACCAGTAGCCTGTTCTTTGCCTATATGATACTTTGTGGTGTCTTTGTCATATTAATTGGCTGGATTCTAGATAAATACGGCCCAAGACTTGTCGTTTTCTTGATGGGTTTTCTGAGCGGCCTGAGCCTGTTGCTTACCAGCCAGGCCAATTCCTCTTGGCAACTATTCCTGAGCTATAGTTTGCTGCTGTCCATGGGCACTGCTGGAACTATGCCAGTGCTAATGTCAATCATATCAAGATGGTTCAATAGTAAGCGGGGGCTTGCCTTGGGTATTGGTGGTGCTGGATCAGGATTGGGGACAATGGCTATGGCGCCATTTGCCACATACCTCATTTCTAATCTCGGTTGGCGTATGTCTTATATTGTAATTGGGCTGGTTACATGGCTTGTTGTGATTCCTCTGTCTATGCTACTGAAAAATGACCCCAGTCAAATCGGGACTTTGCCCGACGGAGTGAAACTAGAGGCAGCTACTGCGAAAGTAAGAAACAGAGAGGGCAGCTCTCAATTGAGCGGTTTGTCGCTGTTGCAATCATCCAGAACCGGAAGTTTCTGGCTTATTTTGGCTATCTGGCTATCTCTAGGTTTTTGTCTAAACTTAGTATTTGTTCATCTTGTACCTTATGCCACTGATACAGGTATTGCTGCCACGAGGGCAGCAATAGCCCTTAGTCTAATGGGATGCTTCAACATTCTGTCCAGGTTATTGACTGGTAAAATCTCAGATATTGTAGGTAGAAAAATGCCGATTATTATCTGTTTGTTACTTCAAGCTGGAGCGTTAGTATGGCTAATCTGGTCACACCAGCCATGGATGTTCTATCTATTTGCTGTGGTATATGGTCTCTCATGGGGTGGGCTTGGGGTTGTTCCTTATGCCATGGCCGCTGATATTTTTGGCGAGCGCAATCTTGGGCTTATATTGGGGATGATAAATGTAGGCTTCGCAATTGGATCTGCCATCGGTCCTCTTCTCGGAGGCTTTATATTTGATGTTACTGGTAGCTATAATGTGGCGTTTGCAATAGCAGCGGCCGCTATGTTCGTAACAGCTCTCCTCGCGGCTCTCACCAGACTAGACGAAAACATAGGGACTAATTAGGAATAGATTTCTATTGGTTTAGACTTGCGGCCTAACAGCGTCACTGAAAACGTTTAAGCCCTATTACCGTTAGTTTGAGTTGCTGGATATATCCAGCAGACTATATCCATAGTCTATCAAAGGCTATGTCGCCAGCAGCGTGGACTACGAGAGTTGCAGAGGAAGTTGGACACCGCACAGTGCAATATTGACTCAGGGTGATCGTTGTTATATATTTGTTTTGAAAAAAGCAGGCGGTCTCCGCCTTTTGTCGAGGCTGAATGTGGCTCAGGTGGTCGTCGGTTCAAATCCGGCCACCCCGACCCAATAGCTAGAATAAGAAACTTTGCCTTCAGGGCTGCTTCTGAAAGGAGAAGAGATGTATCGGAGAATTATGGTGCCTTTAGATGGCTCACAATTGGCAGAATGTGTTCTTCCTCATAGCGAAACCATTGCCAAACTATGCCAAGCGACTGTTGAACTAGTTCGTGTAATTGAACCAATCGAAATACCTACTCGAGGAGGCATAGCATTAAGTGTTGATGACTTGAAGCAAATCGAATCGCACTCCAAACGTGATGCCGAAGACTACCTTAATGTAATTGCAGACCGGCTGACCCGCGTAGGCATAAGGGTTCAATCAAAGCTACTTACCGGAAAGGCGGCTGACAGCCTTGTCGACTATATTCATAAAAGCGATTTCGACCTTGTTATTATGGCTACTCACGGTCGTTCGGGAGTATCCCGGTGGATCTGGGGAAGCGTGGCTGATAAGATTCTGCACTCTTCCTCAACACCGGTGTTACTGGTGCGGCCTCCAGAATGTATTCCCGGTTCTAAGACTCGATAGTTGCTCCCACATGAGTCGAACAAGCCTACTTGAACCATAGGATGACGATTATTTTTGCCCATTTACTTGCAAGCGGAACTTTTCAGACTAAATTTCGATTTTAGTATGAGGTAGACGACATGGAAACTGTGCCAAAAGAGCCAGTACTGTACATGGTGATAGGACTAGCTGTGGTTGTCCTGTCGGTACTAGTCCTGCCCTTCAGGGTCAAAAAAATCGAAGAAAACTTAGAGCCATTCTTTCTAGTTATGGGTATAATTGCGGTAACCATTTCTGGGCTCTGGAGCTGGGAACTAGCAAAAGAAGCCCTTAAGGCTCCTGTAATGATCGGTGCAATCCCAGTGGGAATATTTCAGGTGGTATTGATATTTGGCCTTCTCGTGCATTACTTCAACAAGCCCTTCTGTGATGGCGTTATATCCTTTGCCACCAAACTTGGCCCTACGGTCTTCATTGCCCTACTGATAGTAGTGTTAGGGCTCGTCTCCAGCATCGTCTCCGTTATTGTCACAGCCTGCATTTTGGCGGAAGTCATAGCAGCACTTCCATTCACAAGAAGCGACAAGATAAAGATAGTGGTCGTTACCTGCTTTGCTGCGGGTCTGGGTGCAGGCTTAACCCCGGTAGGTGAACCTCTATCCACAATCCTAGTTCAAAAGTTAGCTGGCCCACCGTATAATGCAGGTTTCTTTTTTCCGCTGCAAACTCTTGGCATCTACATAATTCCTGGTGTCATAGCCATAGCTATTTTTGGAGCCCTGTATATTGGAAGACGCATAGATTTCAGGGCAGAAGAAATTGAGTCCGAATATGCTGAGACTCTGAGAACAGTCATAATGAGAGCAGTTAAGGTCTATATTTTCGTCGCTGCTCTCATACTTCTTGGTGAAGGCTTAAAGCCGTTAATCGTATGGTATTTCACCAAGATTCCGGCTTGGGCATTTTTCTGGATTAATACAGTGTCAGC
>Ga0315289_10003823_pt1 | contig 22658 bp, 14 predicted proteins | sample YL17G11_40_MG_FD_203452 | JGI IMG/M metagenome (GOLD analysis project Ga0315289, IMG submission 203452) | Sediment microbial communities from Yellowstone Lake, YNP, Wyoming, USA - YL17G11_40 | ecosystem: Environmental > Aquatic > Freshwater > Lake > Sediment | place: USA: Wyoming | collected... | reverse complement strand
TAATCAAATTTGCCCTTTTTTCAAGAACGCTATCAAGGGCATTCATATTGAGTCCATATCCCTCATCAATCCGATGAGGAATATAAAAGGTGGGTGAAGCACCTAATAATTTTAATGTTTTAAATAGTAAAGTTGTGGAGGTGATTCCATCAACGTCGTAGTCACCATAAATAAGGATTTTTTCAGAATTTTTAATTGCCCTGATTGTTCTATCAACGGCTTTTTCCATATCTTTGATGCGGAAGGGGTCATAAATATTCGATAATTTTGGATTAATAAATTTATCAATTGATGCCTGAGTATCAAAACCACGATTTAATAGGACCCTAATTACATAAGGATGGATGCTGAGTTCAGTTGATAATTGATTGGAGAGTTGGGGATTAATGTAGTGAATTATCCAGTTCATTTTTTCTTTGATAGGTTAATTATTTTCAAAAATCTTGACAGAAATAAAGACGTTTATGATTATCAAGCCAATTAATTCTTAATTGTTGGGAAACACTTCAGTCAATAAAAATATCTTTTAAATATTTTTTGACAGGATAACAGGATTAACAAGATATTAGAAAATTCATAAATTTCTATTATCGGGTAAATCGTAAATATTAAAGTAATCCAAAAGAATCTATAAATGAAATATAAAGAATTAACTGAAAAAATAATTGGTTGTGCCTACAAAGTGTATAATAAAATGGGTTATGGATTTGTTGAATCTGTTTATGAGAAATGTATGTTGATTGAGCTGAGAAAAGCAGGATTAAGAGCTGAAAATCAAAAGCCTATTATTGTTAATTATGATGGAGAAGTTGTGGGAGAATTCATTACTGATATAGTCGTGGAAGATATAATTGTTTTGGAATTAAAGTCAGTTAGTCAAATAGTCAAAACGTATGAGGTTCAACTCGTTAATTATCTGGTTGCTACTGGAAAACCTGTTGGATTAGTTATAAATTTCGGAGAGAAAAAGGTAGAAATAAAAAGAAAGGTAAAAGATTTACCTAAAGATTAACAGGATATTTTAGAATCCTGAATATCCTGTTATCCTGTCTAAAATTTATTAAATCTATTGTAGAAATTATGTTAAAAACTCTAAGCATAAAGAATCTCGCCATAATTGAGGAGCTAACAATTGATTTTGAAAGTGGTTTGAATATTATCACAGGTGAAACTGGTGCTGGTAAATCGATTATTATGGGTGCATTAAATCTTGTCTTCGGTGATAGGTCAAGTAGTGATGACATACGTTCTGGATTTGATGAGGCTATGATTGAAACTTCTTTCGTTGTCAAAAAAAACTCACCGATTAATTCCTTTCTCGATGAGTCTGCCATTGAAAAAATAAATGATTCTTTATTTGTAAAGCGAATAATTAGTAAAGTCGGAAAAAGTAAATGCTTTATTAATAGTTCTCCCATTCCTGTCTCAAAGTTAAAACAGTTTGGCGATAACCTTGTCGATATTCACTCCCAGCATCAGCATCAATGGCTTCTTGATGTTGAGAATCATATATTAGCATTGGATAGATATGGTCATTATGAGGAGCTTCTTGAAAAGGTAAGTCAGAGTTATTATAAATATATTTCTCTAAAACAGGAACTTGAGAAACTCAAGAGAAGCGAATCAGATAAAGAAAGACTCAAGGATTTATTGCAATATCAAATTAATGAAATTAAAAATGCTGATTTGAACGATGGCGAAGATGAAAAGTTAAAGGAAGAACGAAATATCCTTTTGAATACACAACTGCTTATGGACGCAACCTCTCGTCTTTATAATATTCTCGATGAAGGTTCTATTTACGGTAAATCTGTTATTGAACTTCTTGATGAAGTTAAAGATGAGCTGGACAAAATTGAGAAAGTAGATAAAAAATTTTCTAAATATTATGAGGAGATGCAGGGGATTGTCTATCAGTTGAATGAAATTTCAACCGATATTATGCGATATAGAGATAGCATTGAATTCAATCAGAATAAACTTAATTTTATTGAGGAAAGATTAGAGCTGATTAATAAGCTAAAGAAGAAATATGGTGGCAATATAGAAGGTATACAATGTAGTCTTGAGAAATTTAAAAAAGAATATGATGAAATAGAACATTGTGAAGAGAAAATTAAAGAGCTTGAAAAAGAGTTAGAAGAAGAACACAAAACTTTGTCTGTATATTGTAAAGAATTAACGAAGGTTAGAACGACGGTTGCCAGTGAGCTCGAGAAGAAGATTCAGACTGAGCTTGAAGAACTCAATATGCCAAAGACAAAATTTAAGATTCAAATTAAACAGATTAAATCGGATGATGGAATAGAAATTGATTCTGAGAAATATAAAGTGACGGAAAGGGGAGGAGATAATGTTGAGTTTCTCATTTCACCTAATGTGGGGGAGGAGTTGAAACCGCTAAAAAAGATTGCCTCAGGTGGAGAACTTTCCCGTATTATGCTTGCATTAAAGACAATCCTTGCCAAAGTTGATATGATACCCTGTATGATTTTTGATGAGATAGATATTGGGATAGGAGGCGAAACATCTAAAAAAGTTGGAGAGAAATTGAGACAATTATCAAAAACTCATCAAATAATTTGTATTACACATTTACCACAGATTGCTTCTAACGGTGATTGCCATTTTTCGGTAGAGAAAAAAGTTTCAAAAAATAGAACCATTACGAGTGTGAGGAAGCTTAATTATGAGGAGAGAGTTGAAGAGATAGCCAAATTAATTTCAGGCAAAAAGATTGATGAAATATCAAAGAAATACGCTATGCAATTGTTGAAAAGATAAGTTGAGACCTTTGAAGTACAAACATTGTACATAAAATACGAGATTGATTCGTCGGCTTCGCCTCCTCACAATGACATTTTAAGGTTTATGTCATTCTGAGCGAAGCGAAGAATCTCGTAGTTTCTGCGACATAAATGTCGCGTTACAATTTGTGAACAATAATTTTTGAAAATTTATTATCCGACATAATATATTGCGTGCGATAAATTGCACCGCTACATAAAAAGGGATTATTTCATTGAAGTTAAAGAAGCGACTTATAGAAAATATTGAAGCCTATTCCTATCTTTCTCCTGCCTTAATAATTCTTTTTGTCTTCTGGTTTATTCCTATAATCTTCTCGTTTTATTTGTCCTTTTCCAATTGGGGTCCTTACACAAAAATTAGCACTGTTAAATTTGTCGGTTTAGCCAATTATATAAGGTTATTAGGGGACAAGAAATTCATTCAATCTCTTGTGAATACCACATACTATGTTATGTTTGCTGTGCCGGCTGCTATTGTTCTTTCTCTTTTTATAGCGTTATTATTAAATCAGAGGATAAAAGGGCTTTCCTTTTATCGCACAGCTTATTTTATTCCATACATCACTTCATTAGTGGCGGTGGCTATTGTCTGGCAGTGGATTTTTAACAGAGAGTACGGTCTTGCCAATTATATTTTTGAACAAATCGGAATTCCTCAACAAAAATGGTTAAGAGAGTCCACACCGATTTTAAATCTTGTTCTTGGGTCAATTGGGATAAGATTACCGTGGTATTTAGGTGGTCCGAGTCTCTCTATGTGTTGCATTATAATTTTAACAGTATGGCAAGTCATTGGCTACAATATAGTCATTTTTCTTGCGGGATTACAAAATATTGATAAGTCGTTTTATGAAGCAGCAGAAATTGATGGTGCTTCGATATGGCAAAAATTCAAATATGTTACTATTCCTTTGTTATCGCCCACAACTTTTTTTATTGCTTTAATTTCGGTGATTTTTGCTTACAAAGCCTTTGTCCCGATGTTTGTTATGACGCCTGATGGTGGTCCTGATAATACGACAACTACAATTGTGTTCTATATTTATCGTAGGGCTTGGGAATTAGATGAGTTTGGATATGCAAGCGCCTTAGCTTATGTTTTACTTGTGATTATACTTTTATTAACTCTTATACAGAATAAGATTTTTGGTAAAAAAGTTCATTATGATTGAGAGTGTTATAATGACTAACAAAGAGAATGCTCTGGCAAAGTCAAATAGAAATATTCTTAGTTTAGTTATATATATAGTATTGTCTCTTGGAACTGTTGTGGTGGTATTTCCATTTTATTGGATGGTAACAACATCATTAAAGACATTACCAGAGGCACAAAGTATTCCTCCCACATTTATTCCCGCTACCTTTCAGCTTAAGAATTTTGTTGAAGCCTGGCATAGTGCCCCATTTGGAAGATATTTTTTCAATTCGGTTTTTACTTGTACTACTATTGTCGGTGTGGGACTCGTAACTTCTTCCTTAGCGGCGTTTGCCTTTGCAAAGATGCGGTTTGCTGGTAGGAAGTTTTTATTTTTCTTAATATTAAGCACGATGATGATTCCAGGGCAGGTTCTTATAATTCCATCCTATTTAATAGTAGCACATTTGGGGTGGTTAAATTCTTACAAATCTCTCGTAATCCCATGGCTTGCTAATGTTTTTACTATTTTTCTTATGAGACAATTTTTTATGACGATTCCTGACGATTTAATGGATGCCTCAAAGATTGATGGTGCAAGCAAATTTCGTGCATTATGGATGATTGTTATACCCTTGTCTAAACCTGTGATTATTACAGCCGGGATTTTTGATTTTTTGATGAACTGGAATGCCCTATTATGGCCCCTGATTGTGGCTAAAAATCCTAAATATTGGACATTGATGGTAGGTTTATCATCTTTTAATAATGATGCTGGAAGTGAATTTCATCTCTTAATGGCAGCGTCAACATTTGCTGTTTTACCAATTATCATCGCCTTCTTTTTCTTGCAGAGATTTTTTATTCAAGGCATTGCGAGAACAGGTTTGAAAGGTTGATAACAATTATAAACTGACAATGGACAACCGACAACTTAGAATACAATTTCAAAACTTTGTAAAACCGTAATCAAACATCTCCACCATTCTTTTATATGAGATAAAACTCACGATATAGCATTTTGTCTTATTCTCATATAATATAGTCATTGACAAAATTGCTTATTATCATTTATGAGAGAATTGGTTTTAAATAGTTGTGGAGCAGATATCAAAAAGCGTTGTTATAAATTATGATATTAACAAGGTCTAATATGGGAACGGGAGATTGACTTGGGGAATCGAGAACAATTTTTAATCTTTTGGTCCGATTATCTTAAATATAGAGCTAACTTAAGAGGATTTGAAATCTCAAAGATTGAAAGTATATTGAGATATTCTGAAGAGAGGTATTTTGATACTGTAACGCAACGTTTCATTGCAATAGGCAAACATGATGATCGATTGGTAATGATTCCTTTTGAAAAGAAAGAGAATAAAATCATACCAATTACTATTCATACAACAACACGGCAACAAGTTAACTTTCGCTTAAAAACCGGGAGGTTTGTATTATGAATAAGACAAAGATGACATATTTTAAAGATGAAGATATTTTACATCTGGTTATTTCCGACGAAAAGGAATCAAGCAGTGTAGAACTTAGCCCCAATATTACCGCAGAATTAAATGAAAAAGGGGAGTTAATAGGTATCGAGATTTTAGAAGCAAGCTCTTTCATTCGAGATTCCATTTTAGAAACGGCTCAAGCAAAAACGCTTGGTCTCCATAAATAGTATTAGAAAAAAGCAGAGCCGGTCTGTTAGAACATTGGATTTGTTTTATTAGTTTATAAATTGATGTATTATTAATATCTCTCGAAAAATTCCTTTATCGAGCTAATTAATAAAGGCTTTTCGTGTTTATATAAAATACTTATCGATTATTTGCCTTGCTGCATATTTATCTCAACCACCATTTAAAAAACAAGACTTATCTTTAAAAAATCATGTCATATAATTATTACTATACATTAATACAAAAACCAATTCACAACTAATGTTCTATCTACATAAGTTGGTGTGTTTGATGTATCAGCATCACCATATCTGTTCTGCCAATCATCGTTATCAGAAGGTTTCACAACACGTCCAATATAAGTTTTAGTTGCATCAACTCCACTTGTTTCACCAAAATTTTCAGTGTTAAAATTTATGCCATCTGTTGATGGTTGTGTTGACCAGTATTGAATGCCAGTAATGGTTCCATCTATGTCTCTCACCCAATCTCGGAATATAACTGAATGTCCAGAACCGCTATGACGCCATATCTGGACAAAATCACCATCTAAGGCTTCATCCCTATTGGTTATTTCATACCCAACATTATAATCATAAATTGCTTTAACACAACCTTTAGGAAAGTCTCCAGAAGTGCCTAAAGTAATATACCATAATCTTCGAAATTGATTCATATTGCTAACGCTCATTCCAGCTATTGAGGTAAAACTGTATTTATTATTATAAGCTTCATAAGTGTCCATAAAGGTTTCATAAGTTATACCGCAACAGTAGCATTTGTTGCCTTCCACATTATCCGCAAGGATAAGCGAGCTTTTGTAATAAATATCGTGTGTTACGCCATTTCCTGTCCACTCATAAGGATACGAGCCATCTCTTGGGTAACTTAAATATTTATCTACAATCCATCGATTCATTTCCATTGGTGAAATATACACCTTAAAAAATACACTATCATATCCAGATGTAATAGAAGTTGTAAATGTTACACTTGCTGATGATTCATTGTAACCGATGCCATTGTTATCTTTGAATATTTTTTTGATAATGTTACCTGTGGAATAATCTATGACTTCTAAATAAATTCTTCCACGATGGCCTGTTTGTGTAAAATTTGTTGTGTAATTAACTGTGATGTCAAAATCTTTATTGGACTTTATGTTATCTGGAAAAGATGTGATACTCACGTTGGATAAGGGTGGTGTGGTTTTGGTTTCACTAACACGAATCTGGTCGAAATATTCTGCGATGGGAGGCGTTGCGGTGTAGTGAAGCACACCTAAACCAATTGCACCTTCTGTTAATGGTGAAGAAAGAGCTGGCATTTGTTTAGGGCAATCTAACAGGGGTTTATTCATTGTGTTAAAATAAGCCCAGACATTGTTGTCATAAACAATCATTTTCATTTTGTGCCAGCCAGCAGTTTCTGTTCGTCCAGTCCAGGCAAAGGTATCCCAACTTCCTGTATATGTCTGGAGCTTAAGTTGAGGGTCACTTAAACTCAATGCAGAATAAAATCGACAATACTCATTTGAAACAGTTGGGTCAATACGAGCAAGAATTCCACCCTGTGGTGAAGCTCCATTGATTACTGAGTCATAGCAGTAAACCCATGCTTCTATCTCGACATTTTTCCAGGTAGAATCACCTGCATAGACAGCAGCAATTCCCGAATTAGTCGAGTCCAAATCACCAAGCTTACCTATATATCCGTTGCAATCAGGTGGTCCAGAACTGTTAGGAGATTGAGAAGCGGGGACAGCTTGAAGATCATCATCATAAGGAGAAGGCAAATGATTCCAGACATTTTCAAGTGAGCCACTTGAAAAATTTTCTGTTAGTAAGACTACGGGTGATGTTGAAAAGCAAATAAAAAATATTATAAGGATTAATGAAACAGTTTTCATTTTTTACTTTCTCTTTGAGGATTATAAAAATTAGACGATTTAAAACATTAAACATTAATAATTTTTTTGAGGTTTGAATTATCACTCTTAAAATAGTCTGATAAATAAATCCCTATGTTTTTTTAGTTATTGTTTTGAAAAGATTGCGTATAATTTTAAAAAATCCTCTCTTGATTTCCTTAATTTGTTTTTGAATGAGTATCAGCTTTATGAAAAGTTTGAGGAGAAAAAGATTAATTGATTTATTATCACAATATTCTTTTGTGAAAAACAAACTTTCTTCGGACTTCATCGCCTCATCAGGAATAGATTTCATCAATTGCAGATAGTTCTTTGCCATTCCCCATAAATGGTATCCTTTTAAGAATAGACCGTTGTCCAAATCAATAATAGTGAATCTGAAATCTTTGCTATACTCTTTGTCTAAAAGGATATGAGCAAATTTCATATCGTCGTGGTAAAAATTTACAGCGTGCATCTTCTTCATAAAATTAACAATAGCGATTAAGAATTTTTTTCTTAGTTCATTGTTCTTTTCACTTAAGAGGAAATCCTTTGCATTTATCACATTTTTAATTTCGTCTGTTACTATGAAGCTATCGTAAACTCTGTTATTTTTCCATCTTTCAAAGACTGCAAGCGATTTCAATGTTGGGATTCCAGCTTTCAAAAGTCTGTTGCCGTTATTCCATTCTGTAAGAGCCTTTGATGCTTTATATCGATGGAATATGTATTTCCCTTCTTCTTTTACCTTATAATTTTTAATAAATAAAATTCTATCATCGAATTTGTATTTTATTACTTTTCTTGTGGAGCTTGATTTTATGAGGTCAAATTCTTTAGCGAGTTTGTCTGGATTGTCCCAGGGAAATGACAGGATATCAAAAGATTTTAAATCATTTTCTAAATAAATTGTTTTAAGAGTTTTGTCTTGTATCGGTTCTATAATGATACACTCCTTAGGGCTCTATCTGTTCATGCATCTTTCGTAAGTCTTCACGCTGTACGTTCACAACATATTCATTAATTATTTTTTGGATATTGACAGGTAAGTCTACAAATTGCATACCGCATCTATAGCGAAATTCTTTTCCAGGGATTTCTCTGATGTATCTGATTTGGAGACAACAAGTGAATTGCTCATAAAAAGGGATTTTTATGTAAACCTCTTTTATTAAGACAAATTTCTCAAAATAAACAGGTAAATTTCGCACATTACAACCAATTCCTCCAACACTAATATCAAATACCTTACTGTCGAATCTTCTTATATCTTTGAAGGCAATGTCAGTGATGTCTTGTCCATCTTTTTCAACAATGGCAGCACCCCATTTGATTAATATAGGTGCTCTATAGGAAGGTTCGACCCGATAATGTTCTCTTCTTTGAATGTATTCTACTGCATCAGGATATGAGACTAATAAACTTTTTAAGTCACCTAATATTTCTTCTATTAGTTTTACATTGATTATGTATTTATATTTATCGAGTAAAAAAGATAGACTTAAGGTATCACCGATTTTTAAATCCACTTTTGGGGAAAGGTCGTCGATACAGATATATTTCCCTTTTCCTTTATTAATTAAATCAAGAAAGAGTGAGGCATATTCGTCTTTTGCATCTTCGAGTTGAACAGTTAATCTTAATCTGCTACTAACGGCTTTTTTGATACACTCATCAATAAATTTCGGGTCATCAATTGTTGAAGTCATTGTTAGTTTGACCAATTTAAGATATAAAACTGATAACATAAAAAATTATAGAAAAATTAACCACAACGACACAACGACCACAAAAAAAATATCATAAACCGCGTTTATCAGCGTTCTATTTCAAATCATTCAATAACTATTTTAGTAAAATCAGCTAATCCCTTAAATAATTTGTCATATTTGGAAAGAATCGCTAATCGATTATTTCTCAGTTTTTCATCTTCCACCATTACCATTACAGTATTGAAAAATGAATCAACAATAGGTTTTAATTCTGATAAATTCACAAATCCCTTATAATATTCTTTATGTTTTATCAGTTTGTTCATATCATCAATAATGTCTTGAAATGTTTGCCATAGGATTTTTTCATCTTTCTCTTGAATAAGACTTTCATCCGGTTCACCAAACTCGTTTTTTGAGAATTTTTCATTCGCCTGGATAATTATATTTGAAACTCTTTTGAATGAAATAACAAGCTCCTCGAAGCCAGCACTTTCTCTTAATAGAGCTAATGCCTCTGCTCGTTTAAAATTGTCATTTATATCTTCACATCCTATGGCTAATATCGCATCAACTATATCATAGCGAACTTCTTTTTCTTCAAGAATATTTTTTATTCTTTGATTAATGAAATCAGCAATTTCATTTGTGAGAGCATTTTTGTCTATAGAATCAAATTTTTTATTACCAAGTTGTTTTTGGAATACATCCATTGAAAATTTTATAAGTTCTGTTAATGAAAAGTGCCAATCAGGATTATTATTGACTATTCGAACGATACCAAGAGCTTGTCTTCTTAAGGCATAAGGGTCTTGAGAACTTTTCGGTTTTAAATTAGCAATAAAACACCCAACTATATTATCAATCTTTTCGACTATACTTAATATAGAGCCTGTGAATGTCTCTGGAAGCGAATCTGAGGCGCCTCTCGGCATATAATGTTCAGTGATTGCTTGTGCAGTTTCTTTCTCTTCACCATCCTTTTCAGCATAAATTCTTCCCATTATTCCTTGAAGTTGAGGAAACTCAAAAACCATCTGGGTCAATAAATCAATTTTACAAAGTTCAGCAGCTTGAACTGCATTCTCTTTTGTTTTTTTATCTACGCTTAACATTGATGAGAAGTGAGTTACGAGCTTTTCTAATCTCTGTGTTTTTTGATAGTAATTACCTAAATCCTCAATCCAGATAACACCTTTTAAATTTTTTTGCTTATCTATAAGTTTTGTTTTTCTATCCTCATCGTAAAAGAATTTTCCATCGGATAATCTTGCGGATAAAACTCTTTCGTTTCCTCTACGAATATTATCAAGAAATTCACGTTCACCATTATGAATAAATATAAATTTATTAGTAAGTTTTGATTGTGCATCTCTGATGGGGAAAAATTTCTGATGTTTTTTCATCACGGTGGTTATAACTTCTTCAGGCAGTTCCAGAAATTTCTCATTGAAAGAGCCGATTCCCGCAACAGGATATTCACACAGATTTGTAACCTCATCTAATAACTCCTCATCATAAGTTCTATTGCCATATTCATTGAGTATTGATATGAGTTGATTTTTGATAACTTCTTTTCTTTGATTTTGGTCGACGATAACTTTATTTTTTAAAAGAACATTTTTATAAATATCTATATCAGCCTGCAGAACAATAATATCATTACCACTCCAGAATCTCAAGCCACTGGTTCTATTATTAGAAATCAAACCATCTATTGAGAATTTGACAATTTTTGAACCGAATAAGGCAACAATCCATCTAATCGGACGAGCGAACTTCAAATCTTTTATTCCCCATTTCATCGATTTAGGAAATGAAATTTTTGAAATTATTGAAGGGATAAATTCAGAGAGTAAATCAATTGTTTCTCGACCTTTAATTTCTTTTTCAACGGATAAATAAGTTCCTTTTGCTGTCTCTTCGAATTTCAGATTTTCCACTGCAATGCCATGAGCGTTTGCAAAGCCTATTGCGACTTTGGTCGGTTCACCATCTTTGAAAGCGATGTTTTTAGGTGGACCAACTACCTTCTGTATTGAGTCCTGCTGTTTCTCTATCAGATTTGTCACAAAGCAGGCTAATCTTCTTGGTGTAAAAAGAGTTTTTATGAACTCAAAGGATAAATTATAAGTATTCAATTGTTTTAGCATCAATTCCTTTAAACTTACAGAAGCCGGTTCAAGGTAACCTGCTGGAATTTCCTCTGTCCCAATCTCCAACAAAAAATTTCGTGGCATAAAAATTTCCTTATCTTTATTTCTACAAAGGATGATTTACTAAACAGAAATGATGTTATTTTGTCAAGTGGAGATAAAAGATAATTAAACCACAGAGGACTCAGAGAAAATTTAACCACGAAAGCACGAAGAACACGAAAAATATTTTTTAATCGCAGATAGACGCAGATGAGCGTAAATAATAATCAATTAAAACCAATAACTAAATCCCAAACCCCAATCCCCAACAACCAATACCTAACCACTGGTAATTATTAATTGTCAGTTGTCAGTTTTACATTTTAAATTATTTTATCCTGCTTATCCTGTATATCCTGTCTGAATAAATCTTACTCAGTTATTTCTAAATACGCTATTTATAGAAAAAAAGAAAAAATAGCATATTTCTCTTGACAAAGCTATTTCAACATAATAAAAATACATTATTAGTAAGAGAAAAATAATCGGGGTTGTATATTTTATTTCGTTCTTTTATTCATTTCATTCAATTCAATAGCGGTTGAGAAAGGTTTTACCAAAAACCAAGACTGGCGGTTACCAGCCTTAAGAAAAAAAATCTCTTAGAAGGGGTGATTATTTTGAAAATTTTCTGGAAAACTAATTTTATTTCTTTATTTTACTTACTAATATTCTTATCGAGAATTTCTTTAGCATTAGGACCTCGAGATATTATTAATGTTCAGGGTGAAGTTATAATTAAATATTTTGGTGAACCACCAACTATTATAGAATCAGATTATTATGAATCAGCTACAGGAAAGAAGCTCTGGATTTATAAATCGAACATTAATAACGCATACACAGAACTTTATTCAATATTTAATAAATATAAATTGTTAGGTGTTGAACCATTGCTTTCTACTGATAGTAAATTAGATAAATCTTTATTATCTGAAGAAGCTTTGCGTAAATCCTCTATAGAATCTAATTTACACCGTCTTATCTTTAGTCCTGATGTAAATATTGATGAGATTATCAAGGAACTTAAACAATTACCTAATGTTGAGTATGCAGAGCCAAATTATATCGGGACTCTTTGTTATACACCGAGTGATCCTTTATACAATCAACAATCTGCAGACCTTTCAATTATTGGAATTGAGGATGCATGGACAGTTCAACAAGGTGCTGATTCTTCAATCCTTATTGCTGTTATAGATTCAGGTATTGAAAAAGTGCATCCAGATTTAAATGACGCTTTAGACTTAATCAATTCTTACAACTTTGTAGAAAGTAACACTAATATCTTTGATGACATAGGACACGGGACAAGAGTTGCCGGTATTATAGCTGCAGAGGGAAATAATGCTGAAGGTATAGCTGGAATTGCCTTTGGAGCAAGTGTTATATCGCTCGATGTGGCTGACCCTAATGGAGTTATAACTTCAGCTAATGTATCGCAAGCCATTAATTATGCTGTCTCCCATAATGCTAACATTATAAATATGAGTTTAAGATTTACAGGTTATTCTCAGACATTGGAAAATGCCTGTGATTCTGCTTACAGTTCTGGTGTACTACTTGTAGCCGCTGCTGGTAATGAAAACCAGGGTGATACACCTGTTTATCCAGCCAGTTTTGATTCAGTAATTGGTGTTGGAGCTGTAATGGATGATGGGACAACACGTGCTAATTGGTCGAATTATAATGGTTCACTAAACACACTTGTTGAGATTGTAGCGCCTGGTGAAACTATTTTCTCAACGATACCTGGGTCACAATATAATGGTACTCTTGGCTCCGGAACATCTTTTTCTGCTCCTATGGTATCGGGAACTTTAGCTCTTCTTAAATCAAAATATCCCTCTCAATCAGCTGGTGCATTACGTAAACACCTTCAATTGACAACTCAAACAATTCCTGATAATCAACCGACGACTGGCTGGTTTGGGTATGGTTTGCTTAGTGTAAAGAAAGCCTTGGAAACAGCTATGTCACCAAATATAGTTTTTGATAAAGTAACTATTAATGATTCAAAGAGTATTAACGCAGGTAATGATGAAGATGGTATATGGGATGTTGGAGAAACAGTTCACCTATTAATATATTTAAAAGATAATGGTGCAGATACTCAAAGTATTTCAGGTACACTATCAACGATTGATCCAGATGTGACAATTACGGATAATTCAACATTTTGGGATGATATATCTTTTAATGAGTCGAAAATATCAACTAACAATATAGAAAATATAAATATTTCTAATACTTCAATCGCTCACAGTGTACCTTTTGAATTGTCAATTACTGCTTATGGTGGCTATGCTGCAAATTTATCTTTTGATATTTCTGTTGATAATACATTCACACCACCAACAATTATAGGTACGGATACAATGTGGACATCTGATAAAACTTATCTTATTAGTTCTAATACTGTTGTAATGGATTCAGCGAATTTAACAATTGAACCTGGAACAACTATACGTTTTGGCCCAGAAGGCCGTCTTGAAGTCCGCGGTGGAATTATAGCCAATGGCACAGAAAATGCCAAAATCACCTTTAGCTCTATAAATGGAATGCCTGGCGGCGGATTGGATCTACAGGTCACCATGGCAGTCGGTTCTGATACTTTCTCGGTAGCAATAGGAGACGCAGACAATGATGGTGACAATGATATTGTCACGGCAAGTGCGAGTAGCAATAATGTCTCTTTAATCCGCTGGAATGGAACCGGATTCGATCCACAGGTCACCATGGCAGCCGGCTCTTACCCTATCTCGGTAGCAATAGGAGACGCAGACAATGATGGTGACAATGATATTGTCACGGCAAATGGGAGCGATAATAATAAGGTCTCTTTAATCCGCTGGAATGGAACCGGATTCGATCCATACATCACCATGGCAGTCGGCTCTTACCCTATCTCGGTAGCAATAGGCGACGCAGACAATGATGGTGACAATGATATTGTCACGGCAAATGCGGGTAGTAATAATGTCTCTTTAATCCGCTGGAATGGAGCCGGATTTGATCCACACGTCACAATGGCAGTCAGTTCTAATACTTTCTCGGTAGCAATAGGCGACGCAGACAATGATGGTGACAATGATATTGTCACGGCAAATGATGATAGCAATAATGTCTCTTTAATCCGCTGGAATGGAACTGATTTTGATCCTCAAATAACTATGACTGTGGGGGATAGTCCGAGGTCAGTTTATATCGGAGATGCAGACAATGATGGTGACAATGATATTGTCACGGCAAACTATGGCAGTGGCAATGTCTCCCTCATCTGCTGGAATGGAACCGGATTTGATCCACAGGTCACAATGTCAGTCGGTTCTTCGCCTCGCTCGGTAGCAATAGGCGACGCAGATAATGATGGTGACAATGATATCGTTACGGCAAATGCGGGTAATGTCTCTTTAATCCGCTGGAATGGAATCGAATTTGATCCACAGGTCACGGCGGCAGCAGGTTCTACGCCTCACTCGGTAGCAATAGGAGACGCAGATAACGATGGTGACAATGATATTGTCACGGCAAATGGTGATAGCAATAATGTTTCCCTGATTAGGTGGAACATGGAATTAAACGGAACTCCCGCATACCGTGAATTCTGGATTCGCTCCACAGCTTCAACTGCCCAGTTTTCCCACTGTCGTTTTCAATTTGCTCCAGTCTTTGATGAATCATCCACGTCATCATTTTCAGACTGTCTATTTGACAGAACTGGTAGTGAATATAGTTTTTCAACAACTTCAGGCACAAATTCTATTACAAACTGTGAAGTTAGGAATAACAGTGTAGGTGATGGAATAAAAGCCGGCAACAAGAATTTGTCAGATTGTATTGTAAGAGATAATAAGGGAATTGGTCTTCAGGGAGGCATATTAAGTAGCTGTGAAGCTTACAATAATGGAAGTATTGGAATGATTGGAAGTTCTGGAAGTAATTGTATTGCTATGAATAATAACGGAGATGGTATTCAAGTAACGGGACAGATAACATCCTGTACATCGAATAATAATACAGGCAATGGGATTACAACCTCCGGGTCAGTTGAAAACTCAAATGCTAATAATAATTCGGGTTGGGGAATTTACTCTTCATCAACTATTCAAAACTGTATGGCAAGGGGTAATGGTAATGGCATAAATGGAACAGATATATCCAATTGTACTGCAGAGAAAAATATGGGAAATGGAATTTCTGCTTCAGGCACAGCAACAAATTGCCGTTCAGTTGACAACCAAGGAACAGGATTAACAGGCAATGGATTTACCGATTGTACAGTTGTTAGAAATGCTTCTGGCTTAAGTTTATCAGGCACTGCATTACGTTGTACTGTTGCGCAAAATAATGGAACTGGTATAAATGGTGGAACAATTGACTCAAGTGTAGTGCATCATAACTCTGGAATTGGTATATCATCCTCAGGGTCAGTTAATAATTCTTGGATTTTGAAAAATGTTGGGACTGGTATACTTTCTTCAGGTCCAATATCTAATACTGCGATTAAGGAAAATTTAGGAAATGGAATACAATCTGCTACCTCAGTTGTAGGTTGCAGAATCGAGGAAAATAATGGGATAGGAATATTAGGAAAGGTTGGTTCCCCGTATACATCTATATCTAATTCTGCAATTACAGAAAATGTCGGTTCAGGAGTAAAGAATTCAGGAGCAATGAACAATTGTAATATTTATAATAATGGTGGAACCTCTGGTTATGACTATGAAGATAGCCGTTTTACTTCTGAAATTGTTCAAGTAGATGTCACAGGAAATTATTGGGGTCCAGAAACAACACCAATTATGGATGCTCATCCGTGGGGAACTTATTATAATATTCCGAGAATTTATGATTTCATTGATAATACATCTCTCTGTGAAGCTAAATATGCAAATCATCTTCCATCTGAGGTTATTTTTGCTTATCCTGACAATACTCCTCCCACATTTTTGTTAAGTGTGGTTCCAAATTTAGATAATGCTATTAATGTTGGTGAAACAATTTTTACTCTTGTATTCAGTAAAGTTATGAATACCACAATTAATCCTGCTGTAACGTTTGGTCTCGAAGCACCTTATACAACTTTTATAGTTGAAGCAACTCCCGGTTGGATAAATAATACTACCTGGCAAGGCAAGTTCTGGGTTCAAACTGATACAGGCGAAGGGATACATACTATTCGAGTTGCCAATGCAACAGATTTAGGTGGATTTATAATTCCAGATGATACAGCACATCAATTTGAGATAGATTATAGTGGAGCTCTTGCTTCTAATACTGGTTCAGCAACCTCAACAGTCGAATTTACTTTAAATTGTAGCTGGTCTGAGAATGGCAAACCACCAACAGCATTTGGTTATAACATACGTCGCAGTCAATCTGGTGTTGCCGGCACTTATCAACGTATGAATGAGTCAATATTAACTAATCCGGAATATATTGATACAGGACTAAACGCCAATACAACATACTATTATATTGTTGATATAATTGATTCTAATTACAGTTCAACTCAATGGACACCACCGTTTATTGGAACTACGACAAGTTCAAATCTTCCTGATCCTCCATCTTATCCATTCCCAGAAGATGATGAGATTAATGTTCTTATTTCAACCGATTTGGATTGGGCTGACGCTGCAAGAGCTATTAATTATAATCTATATTTTTGGAATGCTTCTGAAACTAAACCAAGCATACCAACTGCTTCTAATTTAACGATAAGTGAATATGATATACCCGGTTTACTACCTTATGTAACAACATATAACTGGCAGGTAATCTCAAAGAATACCTATGGAAATACAGAAGGTTCTATCTGGAGTTTCACAACTCAAGCATTCGTTACAAATGTGAAAAATTATGAATTATTTGATTAAAAAGCATTCTATGATAAGGAATAGAGATCATAATAATTTAATCCTGTATATTATGTATTAATGAATCTTTTAATTCGCGAAGATTCACGTGATTCGTGGTTATATAAATTTGTTAATTATATTTTTAGTCGGAGTCAGTTTAAAGCAATCTATTCCTATCATATATCCTGCTGATTTTTTATTTTTATCTTTGACGGTAAATTTTAGTGCGTGTTTACCTTCCGATAATTTTTTCTTGCCGAGTTTGATTGTGCCAGAGGCGATTACTTTTGGGCTATAACCATCAATCGAAATTCTCTTTAGTTTCTTTCCGTCAAGATAGATATCAAAAATTCCATAGTCATAAGACTTTGTGAAATAGCCATCAATTCTGTATCTGTTAGATTTTTCAACATTGAATTCTACAACGAAATAATCTCCTACTTTGCCTTTTGTAAACCAGAGCTGTTTCCTGCCGCTCCAATTATTTCCGAAAACCATCATTTCTTGTGTTCCGGGTTCTATATCTTTTGTTGATACCTCAACAACCTTTAAGTTCTCAGCTTCAATCACACCTTCAATTTTGAAAGGTTTCGGAGGCTCTACAGAATAACGTTCAGCGACTGGAGGAATTTTCCCAAATTCAATATGCGGTTCGGATTGATACCAGTAAGCAACGCTATAATAATCATCAGTTTCATATTTGGTTGAATAATCGTGGACAGACTCAATCGTTACCTTAATCGATTTTTCAAATGGAATTGGGTCTTCGATATGGTATCTATAAACATTCCATAACGCATCTTTTTTATGTTCACCACGTAAAGGACATCCGAAATATAAATTAGAGAATGCATCACCATAACACCAGGCACCACAAAAATAATCTTCACTTCCTGTGCCATTTAAGGTAGGTTTTTCATCGCCATCAATATAGATTTTATCATCACCTTCGCCCCACCAACCATCGAAATTAAGCTTGATACTTATATTGCATCCGACATATTGTCCTTTTCCTTCAGCATAAAGGATTTCATAATCTTCAACTTTATTCGCAGGCTTTTTCTGATTGTATTTTGCGTGAAATCTGCCTAGAGAATCTGGATAAGGAGTTTTATTTTCATTATATAGTCGATAATCAATATAGTAATAGAAAGCGCCGGGAGTTTGCTCACCATCATTAGTTAAAGTAATTTTGGCAGATTTACTGAATGGCATAAACCAGAAGCTGTTCATCCCGTTATTAGTTCCGATAGCTAAAGGTCGACTTGCATATTGATAATATTTTGAGTGCCCGAGGCCGAAGAAATCGCCGATGGGAGTTTCAACGCTTGGACTTGTCTCACCATCCCAATACATTCGTAGGACAAGATTGCGTAAATGATTTACATCGCCACTACTTATTGTGACCCAGATGTGAGTAATGGCACCTGCACCATCGATTTCAGCCAGAGTTACGGTCTCACCCGGTTTTGGCAGAACATAGGAACCGTCCCAGTTCCCACCACTTCGGTCATAACTTGACATTCGAAGAGCCTTATAGTCCTTAAAACTTGCTAATGATTCGAGAACACTACCTGATTGGGAAAAGAGAAGTGAAAATGTAAATATAATTAATATAAAGATAATAAAAAAGAACTTTTTATTCATAATCTTCTCCTTTATTAGTAAAAAAGATTTGATATTATATTTTGATTTTTTTAAATCTTCATAATCATTTGGTATTACTCAAATAACTCCCAACAATATAGGACAGATGAAGGTTGGACACTGGTATTGACGACAGCACCATACATACAGATTCCATTGTCTCCTGTAAGAGTGGGGAGATTATTTATGCTTACGGTGTGAGTTGAGGTATTAACTGTTTGTGAACCAGTGATGAAACTGTAATTAGGTGGGTTTGCTGTGGTTGATTTGCATATCCTCATCTGATACTCTTGCCCTTGAACATTATCAAAATTTACTACATCTGTCCTATCAGGTGCGGGGTCTAATAAGTATTGCACTGTTATGTTCACTGGGGAACTAAAAGCGGTTATAGAGTCTGTTGAATTCGTTGTCTCAATAGTAAAGACCGCGCCGCTCTGACTCGGGAAATAAATATGCCCACTTTCTGTGCCAACTCTCTCTGTAAGTCTTGCCTGACGAATCTTTACGGTAGTCGCCTGTGGGTCGCTCGAAAGACATTCCACAAACCCAGGAAACTCTATCGTATGTAAGGTATACATTCCATTACTCTTGGGTAGCAAGGTTGGATTACTCTGAGGCATAAGTGTTAATCTTGGTGGTCTTGGTGAACCACCGCTGGGTTTTATTGAAATACTGTTTTCATCAACTGTTGTGATTGGCAAAGTCCCGTAAGTTCCTCCTGTGCCTCCTGACGCTTCCTGGCTTTCTGCTAATGCATTTATTTCAACAGAAACTGTCTTATCTGTGAAATTAATTGTCTGTGTGTTCGGAACAAGAACCCATTGGTAAGAACCAGGGGTTACCTCTTTCAACTCAAAAATCTTTATATATTTTTCCATAAAACCATTTTGAATATCATAGATATCAGGATTATATTCTAAGGTCAAAGTAACAGATTTAGAGAAATTTATGGTTTCGCTTTGAGGTTTAGGATTAGAAGTAATAAATCTCGCCCCTGTTGGAATGACAAGATTATTTGAGGGATAAAAAGGTGTAACAATAGAGAAATTTTTGTTCTCAGAAAGAGCACCAGGTGGAATATAAAGTTGGTGCTTTGAGTAGGTATTATCTGCTCCTGGATTAAGACCTACCGTTCCTCCCGTTGAAGCATTTATATTGGTTGTATTTGGTGTGAATGCAAATTTCATATCTATAGCAGTATCATTGACATCGGGGACACCCCCATCTTGAGCTTCAATGAGGGATACAGGGTTGTAGATGAGTCCGGAACGTATATTTGCTCCGATATCTATACCTGTGGCATTCCCTGTAATAGTGATTCCACTAAAATTTGTTCCTAAGGTAATAATGATTTGAGTGGGGTCATTGGTGCTTCTTATCATTGTAGAGTTAGAGCCCAATGAAGCACCACCTGTAAGATAAAAATCCTGAGGGAGTATAGTAACAGGACTACCTGCACCGCTAATTTCTATTATCTGGTCGAATTGAAGGACAATTGTTTCTCCAGCGTCAGGAGTTTGATTTGATGTAAGAGTATCTAAAAAGATTACTTTGGTAATCTTGGGTGGATATTGAGAATACTTTATCGTCGCATAATCGTCAGAAGTTCCTGAACCCTTGCTTCTTCCTGTGATATGGACATTCCCTGAACTATCTAAAGCTATGGCATATGCATAATCTTCACTATTTTCCGGACCGTTATATCTTGCCACCCATTGTTCTACCCCTGAACTATTATACTTTATAGTCGCATAATCAGAATCAGATACTGAATTCCAGCTTTCTCCCGTTACATATACGTTTCCTGAACTATCTACAGCTATCGCTTCTGTCTCATCAACACTATTTCCCGGACCATTATATCTTGCCACCCATTGCTGAACCCCTGCACTATTATACTTTATCGTCGCATAATCAGAATAAGTTCCTAACCCATCGCTCTCTCCCGTAATATGAACATTTCCTGAACTATCTATAGCTATCGCTCTTGCATAATCATTACCATATCCCGGACCATTATATTTTGCCACCCATTGCTCTACCCCTGAACTATTATACTTTATCGTCGCATAATCATAATTAGTTACTATAACTAAGCTATATCCTGTTACATATACATTCCCTGAACTATCTAAAGCTATCACTTTTGCAGAATCTTCATAATTGTCTGGACCATTATATCTTGCCACCCATTGCTCTACCCCTGAACTATTATACTTTATCGTCCCATAATCAATAAAAGTTCCTGAACCAATGCTCTGTCCAGTTACATATACATTCCCTGAACTATCTAAAGCTATTGCAAATGCTTCATCATCACCATTACCCGGACCGTTATATCTTGCCACCCATTGCTCTACCCCTGAACTATTATATTTTATCGTCCCATAATCTCCTACGCTATATCCTGTTACATATACATTCCCTGAACTATCTACAGCTATCGCATTTGCCCAATTACTATTATATTCATCGTATCTTGCCACCCATTGCTCTACCCCTGAACTATTATACTTTATCGTCCCATAATACTCACTTCCTGGCAATAAAACATCATAATCGATATATCCTGTTACATATACATTCCCTGAACTATCTACTGCTATTGCAATTGCAAAATCAGAAGCATTTTCAGGACCATTATATCTTGCCACCCATTGCTCTACCCCTGAACTATTATATTTTATCGTCCCATAATCACCATATGAAGAAGCAATAAAATCGATCTCTCCTGTTACATATACATTTCCTGAACTATCTAAAGCTAACGCAAATGCCCCATCATCCATATTCCCCGGACCGTTATATCTCGTTACCCATTCTTCTTTAACTTGAGAAAACAGATTCGAAGAAATTAAAATCACAACAATAGATAATAAAATAAAAGCAATCTTATTCCCTAATTTCTGAATACATATATTCACAAATTTCATATTGCACCTTCCTTATCTTTTAGAATCTTTTATAATTTTTATATGATGATTTTAATACAAATGGAAACATTCAGAAAAAGTACCTTGAGAATACTTTATCGTCGCATAATCAGCATTAGTTCCTGAACCAACGCTATATCCTGTTACATATACATTCCCTGAAATATCTATGGTCATATCATAGACTGAATCATCCAAATCTCCAGGACCGTTATATCTTGCTATCCATTCTTCTTTGACCTGAGAAATGCTTGGAGATTGTATTATAAAATTAATGATAATAAAAATAAAAATTAAATGAATATAATATTTAAATTTTTGAAAAGAAATGTTGTTTGATATCATATATTAATTCCTCTTATTTTAGAATTGTCCTTTATATCTTTTTAATTAATTTTTTAATAGAAGTCAATATAAAAAAGAATTATTTGGAATATTAACTAAAGGAAAGATAAATTAATAAATTATAGTCTTAATATGAAGGAATATCATCTTAAAAAATTTTTAATAATCCCCGAGAAATGGTTGTCCTTGGATTTAATAATTTATCTTGCAGGCGATGGGCATTCTTCTGCCGAAGCCGAAGGCTTTGCTTGTGACTTTAAGTGTGGGTGCGGATTGTTGCCTTTTGTATTCGCTTTTGTCGACCATATTGATGACTTTTTTGACAAGGGCTTTATCAAATCCCATCTTAACAATTTCATCGATTCCTTTTTGGTCTTCAATATATGCCTTTAATATCACATCAAGGATTTCATATTCGGGAAG
>Ga0315289_10003822_pt1 | contig 22664 bp, 13 predicted proteins | sample YL17G11_40_MG_FD_203452 | JGI IMG/M metagenome (GOLD analysis project Ga0315289, IMG submission 203452) | Sediment microbial communities from Yellowstone Lake, YNP, Wyoming, USA - YL17G11_40 | ecosystem: Environmental > Aquatic > Freshwater > Lake > Sediment | place: USA: Wyoming | collected... | reverse complement strand
TGGAAACAACTTTCGGCGCTGGGCTGGTCGGCCAAGCAAAGAGCGGCCAACAAAACAATCGGCACAAATAGCACCGCGGACAGCCAGCTTATATGGGCTGATGACTTCTTGCCGACATTCTTCACGCCGTCAGCTCCCGCCGCGATTTGAGAGTCTAATTTGTTCTGCATTCTGTTCATCCATACATATATCTGTGCCGGCACACATCTCAGAGGCAAGATTATAAAGAAAAAACGGCGGAAAACAAGGAAGATTCAGCCCAGCGACGGTAGGAGCAACAGCCAAGACCCATATCACGATAGTGTCCGCGTGGTTCTGGTATGCTCACGCTTTCTATGCTTCGACAGGACGGCGTATATGTACACAGCGATGGCCGGGACGAATGAAATTGTGCACAGCAGATGAATTGTTCTGATTGTCGTCAGGCTGAGAAACGGATTTGCGTGCAGCGGCCAGAATGGTTTAACATCCGGCCAGCAAAAGCTGTCGAGCAGAATGTGCAGCCAAACGCCCAGCACGGAAGACAAAAGCATCGTGCGCAGACTCGCCTGGTACGAAAGGGCAAAAAGCCACATCAGTCGCCCTATTAATCCCCTGCCCCAATACGCGCAAAATGCCCATATCAGCCCCACGCCAGCACCAATGAGAAACGTGTGACAGAGCCCGTGCGCAGGATAATCCAGGCCAAACAGTAGAATAATTCCTGGCTCAAAGTCGATAACCACATTCGCCAGCAGAAATACTGGAACATCAATCCACCTTCTGAATACCAGCCCAATAAATCCGCTGGGCCCAAAATGATATGGCGTAAAGGGCATTCGAGGCTCACTTGCGCAAACAACGCCAGTCAGAGATCGTGGGGCAGCTTAACTTAGCATTCTGAGAGTGTCAAACTCTTAGCCCACGTAAAGCGCGTAAAAAAACGCCCAAAGCTGAGCGGCTCAAAAACGCCTCAAGACGCGAGTTTGCTAACACAAAGCGATATAGCTGGCGATTGCCAGAATCAGAATCCGCTTTTTCGTAAATGTAAAGGGAATCCAGATTTTATAATAAAAGCTTTTCATCGCCTTTTGAACAGCCAACTTCTAACTTCCGCCCTGCTATAACGACAACATTGTAGCAAAAGGACTGCCAAAAGGCAAGAAAAACCAGCTAATATCGAGCCTAACTCTTGCGCAAGAAAGCACTTATGTTTTGGCGGGCGACCAGATTTTTCGCCGGATAAACTATTGCTTGAGCGCGTCCGTGCCGGACGCGGCTAAACTTTCGTGGTCGTCACAGCGCCGCTCAAGCTAACTTGCCGACCGCTTCGCAAATCAGCTTTGCTATCGGCAGATGCTGCGGACACTGAGCTTCGGCAAGCCCATAATCGACGCTGAGGAGTCTGCTTCTTGCGGTACCCGGAATCTGAGCAAACATTTCTCTGGCGCCGGCCTTATCGCCGTAGCTATTGTAGTACATCAAGTACCGCATGATATCGCTGACGCAGGGCACACCCGGCAGAACCGAATTGCAGATATGTGCGCAGCCGGCACAGTAGCTGCTGCACGTTGCCTGGGCATATTCCTCGAAGACCTGTCTATCCGCCTCTGTCACTTCGGTTTTATCCAGTACCGCGGCAACATTAGCGGCTAAAACGGTGGTGTTCTCCATCTGAACAGGCGCAGCACTTATCCTTTTATCCTGCAAGGCGAGCTTCAAAGCCGCCTGCTCTTCGCTGAAACCTCGCTGGCGAAAGCCGGCGACGAGCTTTTTGTCTCCATCCGTTTCGATCGACAGCTTGAATCGCGTAAGGGTTGTCTTTCCGGTAGTTTTCATCGCAATAATCGCTTTGCCGGCCTTATAGCACGCCTCGATAGCATCCATAAGCTCCTGGTCCTGCATCAGGCGGAAATTGTAGCTGGTCATTACAGCGTCAATCCAGTCGAGCTTGGCGGCAGCCGCCAGGCATTTAGCCATATTGCTGTGGGTGCTGAACCCAAAAAACCGTATCAGTTTCCGCTTCTTGGCGCTTTCGGTCCACTCCTTCAGCTCGTTTGTAAGCTGGGCAGGATCGTCTGCTCCGTGTGGGGCATGGTACAGGTCGATATAGCTGGTGTTCATGCGCTTCAGAGAAGTCGCAAGGCGCTCTTCCAGCTGCGTGGCGTTTCTGGCTCCTGATGCTTTAGTGGCGATGAACAATTCTTTTCGAGCATCCGGGTTCCTTTGCAGATACATGCCTATACCGAGCTCGCTGTTTCCACCTGCGTATCCGTTTGCAGTATCCCAGTATTTCACGCCCAAGTTCATTGTGCCCCGCAAGACCATCTGGGCGTCAACAAGGTTGAACATTGTGCCAAGGCCCAGGCACGAAACCTCAATATCGGTCTTGCCGAACTTGCGTTTGGGCACCTGTGGGTACTTCTTTGCCTCCGCTGGTTGTGAAGACTCAGCCTCGCCGGAGCCTGATTGTCCACCTTCTTTGCCTTTGCATGTGGCGATGAGAGAGCCCAACCCTGCCGCCCCCATCGTCTTCAGAAATCCCCTTCTACCCATTCTATTTCGTTCTTCTTTCATCACATTAGACTCCCAAAACAACCGAGTTTCAAAAATAGTGATCACGCCAATTTGCCAACCGCTTCAGTAACGAGTTTGCCTATCGGCAGACGCTGTGGACAGCGGAATTCCGCCGGGCCGTAGTCGGTGCTTAGCAGTTTACCTTTTATCTGATCGGGAATTTGAGCGAAGAGCTGCTTTGCTCTAGCCTGGTCGCCGTAGCTGTTATAGTACATCAAATATCGCATGACATCGCTGATCCGCCCCCGGCGGAGCACATCCGGCAAGACCGAGCTGCAAATCTGCGAGCACCCGGCACAATAACTGTCGCAGGTCGCCGCCGCGTATTCTTTGAGAACGCTGAGATCGGCCTGCGTAAGCTTGGTTTTATCCAGCGCGGCAGCGACATTTTCGGTCAAGACCGCAATGTTTTCCATCCGCACGCAAGCTGAGCTGAATCTTTTATCTTCCAGTACCACCTTTATCTTTGCCTGGCCCTCAGTGAAACCACGCTGCATAAAGTGATCGGTGAGTTTCTTATCCTCATCACTGATGATACGCCGGGCCTGGGTCTTCATTGCGACAAGAGCGATGCCCGTTTTATGGCAGGCGTCAATTGCAGCGACCATTTTAGGGTCCTGCATCAATCTAAAATTGTAGATGAACATTACTACGTCGATCCAGCCGAGTTTGGCAGCCGCAGTAAGACACTCCGGGATGTTTTCGTGGGTCGGAAAACCGAAAAATCGTATCACCTTTCGCTTCTTAGCGCTTTTGACCCACTGCCTCAAATCGTCCGTCAACTGCCCAGGGTCAGACAGGCCATGACCTGCATAGCCCTCTCCGACCACGCGATCCATAACGTGATATAAGTCGATATAGTCGGTATTCAACCTCTTTAGGGACGCCTGGAGAGCCTTTTCCACATCTTCAATAGTCACGGCGTCGGACGCCTTGGTAGAGATAAACAATTTCTTGCGAATATCCGGGTTTGCCGCGATGAATTTGCCTATTCCAAGCTCACTGTTCGGCCCGGCGTAATCCGGCGCCGTGTCCCAATAGGTTACGCCCCACTTAACAGCGTTTCTCAAGACGGTTTGGTTCTCCATCACATCGAATATCGTCCCAAGAGCCAGGCACGGGACTTTCACACCCGTTTTTCCCAGTTTTCGCTTGGGCACCTGCGCAAGGTCGGACTTGTCTTGTGTTGCAGCGTTCGCTTCGCTTTCGGCAGCTAACACATCAGTTGATGCAAGAACGGAGGCTATACCGGCTGCCCCCATCGTTTTCAGAAAGTTCCTCCTGCCAATTTTTCTTCGTTCTTCGGTCATCTTTTTAGACCCCAACAGGATCAACGTTCAAGCAGCAGCCTTCTGTTAGCGCTTCTTGTTTCGCCTTCGGCGGAAACCCTTATTGCTTTCTTACCACTTACCGGGCATTCGTGTTCGCAGATTCCACACCCGATACATCTTTCAATATCAACATAAGGCCGCTGAAGGCGAACCTGAACCTCGATCTTACCACTTTTAGCTGCCAGGTTTCTGAACTGCTCGTCAGCAGAAATTGTCAGCGAGTTTTCGCTGTTAGCCTCGATTTTCCGGCGGAAAGAGCCTTCAACCACGCAATAATAATCGCCGCCGGCAAATTTAGCCGGCTTTAAGTTATTTTCAACTATCTCTATTGTATCACCCCTAAATTCTTTTGCCGTAAAAATCCCATCTCTTACTGTGCTAAACTCTTCGCGTGTAAAAATTGCCTTCGGACTTAGGGGGCAATTTTCTTCACACACAATGCAGGGCTTATCCATCGCCCAAGGAAGGCATCGGCTGCGGTCAAAAAAAGCGGTGCCCATTTTGATTGGTCCGGCTTCGGCAAATTCATTGACGCCGAGCTTTTCCGCCAGCGTGATCGGCCTGATAGCGGAGGTCGGACAAACCTGCCCGCAAGCCACGCAGTTCAATTGGCAGCCGCTTGAGCCGATTCGATTGTTCAGCACGGGCGTCCAGAGATTCTCCAGTCCACCTTCAAATCCTGCCGGCTGAATGACATTTGTGGGACAGACCCGCATACATTGGCCGCATTTTACACACCTTTTCAGAAATTCTTCTTCCGGCAGTGAGCCGGGCGGGCGGACAACCTTGTAGTACCAGTTGCTGCCCAGTTTGTTGGATAGCCTTATTGCTCCTACGCCGAATAAGCCGCTGGCGAGTGACAATGCAAAACCCCTTCGCGAAATGTCCGGATTAGTGACCTCCCCTGCCGCTGAGGTCTTGGTCTGGTAAGCAATTACATCGTGCTTGCAGCTATCGAGGCAATTGAAGCAAAGGACACATTCACTTATTCTTATGTTGCCGGCCGGCTCGCAGCCGCCTTCGCAATCACGCTGGCACAATTTGCAGTTCACACACTCGCGCTGCTTTTTGCCGATTCGCCATATCGCAAATCTATCAATAATCCCGAATAAAGCACCCAGCGGACAAATAAATCGGCAATAAAAGCGGGGAATCGCCAGGTTGAGCAGGACTACCGCCAAAAATATCGCAAAAATCAGCCAGCCTCCCTCATAGAACCGCCCGGAAACAAAAATGAAGCTGGTCGGACTATCGACTATAGGCAGCAAGACCAGGTTGAATGAGCGGGTTATGACCGCAATAGGATCAAGTATACCGACCTGTAATGTAGCGGCAGCGGAAGGAAACGCAGCCAGGGCAAGAAATGCGACCAGAACATAGTATTTTACTCGCTGAGCTTTGCGGTATCTATTGAGCTCGACTTTGTGCGCAAGCTTTTTACCGCGCCTGCCAAGAAAGCCAACGAAATGATGCAATGAGCCGAAGGGACAGACCCAGCCGCAGAAAAATCGCCCGAATATTATCGTTAATGCGACGGTAAGTAACGCCCACAATAAAGGCCAATAGAGTGTGTGTGTAGTCAATACTGTGCCGACTGCCACAAGCGGGTCAAGCTGGAAGAACCAGTCCACAGGCCAGCCGCGCAATTGCCAGAGCTTGCTGCCAACCGTAGCCACGATGCAGAACCAGACAAACAGCGAGAAAAAAAATACCTGGCTTATGCGTCGAGTGGTAACTATTTTCATAAGAACGCTCAGCTTATCGTCGCCCGCGCCGGCTTAAGTGATTCATAATCAGTTGCTCCGGCGCCGGCTTTTTCCGCCTGGGCAAGGTAAGGCAGGTCCGAAACCTTCAAATCCAGCAAGGTGGATCCGTATGAATCGGCAGCCACGCAGTCAGTGCTCGCGATAAGCGTGTTGGCCCTCCGCAGGTCCGAGACGGAGCCGCCCGTAGGCCCGTTGGTCATCATCACTTCGGTGCCGTCCAGGATCACCAGTGTCGGCTTTACCATCATTGAAAGCTCAGCGATAATCGTGTTGATGTCCTGGTGAAAGATGTTGCGTCGCCCGCCCAAAAGCCCGTACCAGTTCTTCATCGACATTGAAGCGCCGGCCCGATGATGGTTTTTCACCGGCGCAATACCGATGAGCTTGTCAGCCTTCTCAAACGGGCCGAAGAAGACAGGCCAATCCCTAATTAGTCTGCCCTCGGCAAGCGTAGTACGCCGGAAAAGATGCGGCTTGGGAAGCACAACCTCTGCTCCCGCTTCACTGGCTGCTTTGCCAACGCCGCTTAAGGTAAAACAGCTTGTAGGATCGTTGATGGGATTGTCGGTAACAATGACTTTTTTTGCTTTACCGCCGCTATAACACAGCCTCACCACTTCAGCGACTAATTGCGGATTGGCGGTTGCTCCGAGAATCGGGGGCGAAGCAAACGCAACGTTAGGTTTTATCGCCACCACATCGCCGGGCTTGACAAATCTTTCTATCCCGCCGAGCAATTCTATTGCCTTGTAAATAGTTTTTACCCTGTCTTGCCCCTGAACAATGCTGATAGTCTGGCCGGCCTCGCGCGGTATGGAAAAGTCCGGTAGTATTGCCGGCTCTTTCGTTTCTGAACGAGCTTCCGGCCCGGTCGGGTCATAAAGCAAATATGACGCCAGGCCGCACGCGCCAATTGCGGCGCCGGCCTTGCCGACTCGCATCAGCAGCTTTCGTCGCCCAATTTTTCCCCCGTTGGCCTCAATCATTGCGGACCGCTTCTGCGACCTTGCTGAGCTTGTGGCCGAGCGCCGCTGCTAATTCTTCTGCAGCCTGTCGGTTGTCGGCTTCGTGAATGCCGGCAACAAACGGCCCCACCGTAAAGACAATTTCGGTGGTCCCGTAGAAGTCAACAACTCTGCCCTGCCAGTTCTTGAGAGATACATTGGTTGTCGGTTTAGCCGCCCCGCCATTCTCGATCAGAAAACGATAGTAGCTTTCGGCCAGCTTCTGGGCATCGTTCGCGTCCAGGCGTCTGCCGATAAATGCGGTAATCGTCTCGCCGCGCAGCTTATACCCGGCAGTAAAGATGTCAGTCAAGTCCTTGAAGCCGAAAGCGCTCGCCAGGTAAAGCCTATTACTACCCGCAACCAAACCTTCCTGAGGAAAGAACGTCAGCTCGGTTATTTGCTCATCTTTGCCGACAGCCAGTTTTGTCCGTATCTGCTCAGCGGTCTGGCTCATCGCGCCGAGCAGCTCAGCCGACTCAGAAGAGCCAACCAGCTCAACATAGTATCTGCCGTGCACAAAATACAAGCCGTTGCCGGTCCTATAAGCAAACTGTGCATCGGGCAGAACCTCAACGTCGGCTCTTTTTTGTCGGCTATAGACTGAGAACGCATTTCTGAGATTAGCCATATCGTAGATGAAAAGCTCCATCCACAGATTCTCATCCTGTGTGCCGGCAAAACGCTGGGTAAGCAGTTTCTCAAAGCCGGATTCGGTATAAAGAGGGGCTTTGCCGTTGATTTTTTCGTAAAGATTTTCAGGGTTGTAGAATTCGCTTTCCGAGAGCTTTTTGAAGCCTTCGGGCAACAAAGCGGTTAAGGATAGTTCGCCCTGTCCTATCAGCGCCGGCGGTTTTGCCCCTACCACACCGGCGGCAACCGGGTCGGTGCCGAACCGGCTCATATCCACGTCGGCTTGTTTAAGTAAAACCCCAACTGCGACAAGGAAGAGAATCGCCAGCAGGCAAATACTCACCGCAGATTCTAAACGCCTTGCTGGAGCAGGAACTGAACTCATTAGTAACTCCGGACGTATTATTCTTTTGACTCGCTAACCGGGTCGGATTATACTTTCTGCCAACGTTCTGGTCAACCGGCTATTTCCCGGATCGTCATTTAGTGATAAATTGACAATGTAACTGAAGCGCTCTATAATCAAACAAAATGAATGGCGTAGACTTGCCTTGAACGGGCGATAAGGAGAATGAAATGATCGAGCATTTACCATATTTAGCATTTTGGACACCGGGGCCTCTGGAGCTTATTGTTATTCTTGCCGTTCTGGTGCTGGTATTTGGCAAAAGGCTGCCCGACATTGCCCGCAGCGTCGGTAGAAGCTTAACCGAATTTAAGAAGGGTATCAACGAAGCTAAAGATACCAAAGACGATTTCGTCAGCGACGTTAGAAGAGTGAAAAATGATGTCGTAGACCAGGCCAAGGACGCTTCGGGGTTAAACGACCTGGACAAGGACAACTAACGACTTTGACTCAGGGCGTACTCAATTCGAGCCTACCAGTGAAATGAACAATGGCAAGAAGAAGACACAGAAGGACAAGAAGAGCTGCGACCCCATCGCCGATTCCACCATGAGTCTGGGCGACCACCTCGAGGAATTGCGCGTGCGGATGATTCTCGCCATTGTCGGCCTCGTGGCCGGCGGTGCAATTTGTCTCGTTTTTGGCTCCAGAATAATAGCGTTTATGGAGCGACCATATACCGCAGTGATCGGCCAGGAAAACCGCCTCCAGGCCCTTGCGCCGATAGACGGTTTCGTAACCTACCTAAAGATAGGCCTGATCTCAGGCCTGATATTATCGTCACCGTGGATTTTCCATCAACTGTGGATGTTCGTGGCTGCCGGGCTTTATCCGCACGAAAAACGCTATGTATACCTCGTCGCGCCTTTTTCTGCGGCGCTGTTCATCACAGGGGCTTTGTTCTTCATGTTGGCGATAGCGCCGGCTGCCCTTCGTTTCCTGATAGGCTTCAACAAGAATGTCCTCGGCGTCAGCTCCAACTTTACCTTCAAGGACTACGTATCATTTGTCAGCACGTTGATGCTGGTTTTCGGCCTTGCCTTTCAGACTCCATTGGCAGTTTTCTTCTTGACTAGAACCGGCATAGTCTCAATCCAAACGATGCGAGAGTCGAGAAAGTATTTTCTGGTTCTTGCCTTTGTAGTCGGAGCAGTTGCCACCCCTGGGCCGGACCCATTCTCGCAGATTGCTTTGGCCATTCCGATGTATCTCTTGTTTGAGTTAGGTATGCTGTTGAGCTACCTCGCAGGGCGAAAGAAAAAGAAGAGAACGCAGAACGACCAGCAATGATTCCAGCCGGCCCGACCTATGCAGCCGTAGTAGCTCTATGTTGACGCTGATTAACACAAACAGAATGGTGCCGCCCATAGCGCCCATCGGCCTGGACTACGTTGCGACAAGTGTTCGAAGAGCCGGAATCGATGTGGACGTGGTCGACTTATGCTTAGCCGACGAACCCGACACCGCATTACAGAATTATTTTGCCAGTCACAGCCCTGAATTGGTGGGCGTTTCATTCCGCAACGCAGATGATTCCTTCTGGCCGAGCGCCGAGTGGTTCGTACCTGCTCTGGCTGAGACGATCCGCGAGATACGAGCCCTGACCGATGCCCCAATTGTTCTCGGGGGCGTTGGTTTCTCTATCTTCGCTGAGCGTATTGTTGAGCACACCGGCGCAGACTTTGGCATCCGCGGCGACGGTGAAAAAGCTATAGTGTCGCTATTTAATGAGTTGCAGCAGGGGCGACACTCTGAACATGTGGACGGGCTAATTTGGCGCCAGGACAGCCTTATTCGCAGCAATAAAGCTGCTTGGCCATCGCTGCTTTCTTTGCCCACCAATCGTGATGCAATAGACAATCTTGCTTACTTCCAAAGAGGCGGTCAATCCGGCTTAGAGACCAAGCGAGGCTGCAATCGCCGGTGTCTGTATTGCGCCGACCACCTGGCCAAAGGAGTAACGTTGCGACTGCGCGACCCGTCGGAAGTCGCGGACGAAGTCGAGTCGCTGATGAGTCAGGGCGTGGAAGTGCTGCATCTGTGCGATTCCGAATTCAATATCCCGCGAGAGCACGCGTATGCCGTTTGCGAAGAATTCGTTCGCCGGTCGCTGGCAGAGCGTGTGCGCTGGTACGCCTATATGGCGGTGGTTCCCTTTGATGCCGAGCTTGCCGAAATTATGAGCCGGGCAGGCTGTGTCGGCATCGACTTTACAGGCGACTCTGCCTGCGCTTCGATGCTTAAGGCCTACCATCAGCCGCATAGCAGAGAAGACCTTGCCTCAGCGGTGCGTTTATGTCACGGGCACGGCATGAAAGTAATGATAGACCTGCTGCTGGGCGGACCCGGCGAGACGCCCGAAACGGTGGCCCAGACAATCGACTTTATCAAGCACATTGAGCCTGATTGTGCCGGCGCGGCACTCGGCGTTAGAATCTATCCAGGTACGGCAATGGCCGACGTTGCAGCCGGCGAAGGCCCAGCCGAAATAAATCCGAATATTCACAGAAAATATGATGGACCCCCGGACTATTTCAAGCCAACTTTTTACATATCGCAAGCTTTGGGCCCGCGCCCGGCTAAGCTCGTACGCGATTTGATAGCCGGTGATAAAAGATTTTTTGAGCCAATGGAGGAAATATCACCCGAAACTGCTAAAACTGGCCAGTCCACAGATCACAATTACAATGATAATACTGAACTGGTAGAAGCAATCAGAAAGGGCGCCCGCGGGGCTTATTGGGATATCCTGCGCGAACTCCGCCAAGATTGAATGGCTATAAGATAATGGCGTGTGTCGGAAGGTTCTGAACTGCAATCTTAAGCGTACCCTCTTATAGGCTGCATAGCCAACGTGACACAGACGCAATCTGATTATCGTCAGTCAGGTTGGCAGCATTCTTAAGTGTCCCTTCTTCCAATAAGTTCCAGATTTCAGTTGCCATTTTCTTCTCAATCGCTGTTCCAATGAAGAAGGTGTGCGGCTTGAGTCCAAGATCGGAAAACGCTTTTTGAATGCGACTGAGTGCAGTTAGAGCTGTTTTCCAATGCTCGTCAGCACCGGCAGGATCAATACCACCTTTGAGTTCGCCCATTGCAACGTACGAGGTCGGTGATTTATATGTGGCTGGCGATAACTCATCTATGCTGCAACTGAACAAACATAGGTCGACATTGTTTTTTAAGAAAGGCACGGTGAGGTTGTAGATAAGCGTTCGATGATGATGTTCTTTCTGCCAACTCAATCCTCTCAGATACAACTCGATATCCGAGTCGTCGTCCATGATCTGTGCCCATGTGTTATTGGTGGAGTTTAACCATTTATAGGCTTTGCCAGCTACCGTTAGAGTAGAGATGATAGCTCTTGTCAACTTTCTCTGTGCCAAAGCTCCGCCTATGTTGCGCATCGAACCACCCAGCGTATCTCCCCGCGTTATCAGAAACCTAAAAACCAGTTCTTCAACGAAGTTCCTGCCGGCGGGCTCCAGAAAGTTCTTGATGAGCTCTTGTATTGCTTTTACCTTATCCTGGGGCTGAAGATGTCCAGCGGCTTTGTCCGATATAGCTGCTGCTGTCAGCAGGGCGGGTTGTATGTCCTCAATACTCAGCAGGTCGGTCGGTGTTTTGGCTGTGGATGCAGAAGCTTGCAGCGATCGCGCCTGCGCCACAAGGGGAGTGGCACGTCTGTTCTTTTCGAGAGCCAGTGCGACGAAACCGGCTCGAACGGCTTCATACGTAGTGACAAGGTCCTCGCTTGAAGTCAAATGCTGAAGGTAAGGCTTTTGCATCGGCATTAGGCTTTTCTCCAAACATAAATGCATTTCCGCAGCGGTTCACGCCCATGCTCTCCCATTTGCTGGCTACTATTGCCCTTATCGGTCGGCAAGACAAGAATGTTTTCGACGCAAAAGCCCAGTCTCTCTGCGATACTCGACAGAATCATATCAACCGAAATGCTTGCTCCGGCATAACGAACATTGTCGTTAACCATGAGAAGCGGCGCGCCCGCCTTCATTACCCGTGAGGACTCCGCAATCGCGCAAGTCATTTCGTAAAAGTAACCCCGAACCATTCGAGGGATACCATTATTGTTCAGGACGCCTTGTTCCTTCTGATAATCCAGGTACTTCAGAATGGCCTGCAATAATTCCTGTTCATCTGCTGCAGCGGTTGCGATCATCCAGCGTGGATTAATCTGTAAAAGGTCCTTTGCACGGTTCTCAACAGTACAAGTTAGCATTTGTTGTCTTAGTCTGAGTAATCCTTTCTCGTCTATACCAAGCAGGGCCAATTCCAAGGCATAGGTCCGCGTATAGTCGTACCGATTACAGTACGGGGGCGAAGTAATTATCGCGTCATATATCCCATCCGGTAAAGTTGGCATTACGTCAAGATACGAACCGTTATAAAGATGAATATCGCCCTCAAATCTTTCAGCAGGGAAAAGCCCAAGTTGGCCTTGTTGAGGGCGTAAGTCGTGGACAATTTCTTCTATCTTTGCGGAGACAGCCGGTTCAAAGTCGAGTATTGACCCTTTATCAAATAGCTTTTTGCCTACCTGGCGACCAGATCGATAATCCCAACGAAGATATTGCCCATCCTTGCGTGTGTAGCTTACCGACTCTAGAACACATAGCAAAGCAAAACGCAAAACGACTTGAACGCGATGGTTTTCCTTTTGGCATGCGCCCATGTATTTCTCAATCGCATCTCGAGTCCGCTGGGGGTAAGCACCCCTGGTAATTCGCAATTCCGGCAAGGGTTGTCTAATATCCGATTGTTCCCAAGCCCGTGCGCTTGACCAAAGTCTTAGCTTGGCCAAGTCCTCTCCTGTAAACTCCGACTCCAGGAGTTTCTTCGTGCTAATGACTTGCTGGCCGATTGGTAATAGTTCAATACCGTCTGCACTTATTCCTTGAGCGCTTGCCACAAATAGTGCCGTTCCGGTACCCGCGAACGGGTCTAAGATTCTGCCTGCTGCAATTTCATATTTGTGAAACAGATATTCAACTAAAGAAGCAGAGAATGCTTCTTTGTATTTATACCAGCGGTAAAAGCGTCTGGTTTTATTAGCCTGAAAACTGACGAGCGAACGAGTTAGAGAGGTACCTATTACAAACTTGTCTTTATAATGTTGCAACAATTCATGGTCAAGACGCTGAATCTCTCTTAGCGCAGATTCCGCTGTGGAAGGTTTAATTTCAAGTTTTTCGGCTATGTTCAACACTACCTCATACCCTCAACAGCAAGATATTGATTAACAAGTATACAAGTGTTAGCAGGAATATGTCAACCGATTGGGGCTTTTTGCTCCAATAGGATACATTTCAATCCAGGACGACCTCATCCTGATAGGCAGGTACATTAACCTGCCAGCCTGTTTTTTCTTTTAAATAATCGCCGAAGTTCTGTGCACTTTCCGGCTCACCGTGCACGACAAAGACCCGCCTGGGCGGCTTTTTCAGCCCGCTCAGCCATTTCAAAAGCTCGTCCCTATCGGCATGGGCTGAGAACCCGTTTATTTGCACGACTCTGGCCTTAACCGGATATTCTTTGCCGAGTATCCTGACCTGCTTTTCGCCTTCAACAATTCGCCGGCCGAGTGTACCAACAGCCTGATAGCCGACAAACATTATCGTACTTTCGGGTCTGGAAATGTTATTAACCAAGTGATGTTTTATCCTTCCGCCCGTACACATTCCAGACCCCGCTATAACCATAATCGGCCTTTTTATCCGGTTAATTGCCTTTGACGCCGCCACAGTCTCAACCATTTTAAGGCCCGGAAATCTAAAGGGCGATTTGTGCTTTTCGATATACTCAGTTAGCTCGTGGTCATAAAGCTCCGGATGCTGTTCGAAAATCCTGGTGATACTTGTAGCCATAGGACTATCGAGAAACACCAAAAGGTGCGGCACAGTCTTTTCCAGCACAAGCTCATTTATGTAGTATAGAACTTCCTGGGAGCGCTCAAGCGCAAAACTTGGAACGATGATATTGCCGCGTGCTCGCCTGGTCGAATTTATCACCTCAGCCATCGCCTTTTTTATATCACCGCGGCCCTGATGGATTCTATCACCATAGGTGGACTCGACGAGTACGTAGTCAGCCTGGTCAACATAAGTCGGATCATGCACGATAGGTCTATCGGGTCTGCCGATGTCTCCCGAAAATAAGATGCTCCTGGCCTGTCCATCTTCTCCGGCGGTGACTTTTATTATCGAAGAGCCGAGCACATGCCCGGCATCGCAGAAAGTTGCCTGAACATTTTCGCTGATCCTGACGGGCTGTTTATATTTGACCGGCGAAAATTGCGGAAAGCACGCCTCCGCATCGGCCTGAGTGTACAGCGGAACCACCGGGTATGGACCCTTTCGGCCCTCTCGCTCGTGTCTTCTGCGCTTGAACTGCGCGTCTTCCTCCTGCAACTTGGCCGAATCCAATAATATTATCCGCGCGATTTCAGCCGTAGCAGCGGTGCAGTATATCTTGCCCTTAAATCCATCTCGAGCCAGCTTGGGCAACAAGCCGCAATGGTCCAGATGCGCGTGAGTCAACAGTACCGCATCTATGCTATCGGGCGGTACAGAAAACGCCTCCCAGTTTCTTGCCAGCAGATGTCGTTCCTGATAAAGTCCGCAATCCACCAGCACCCGCGTGCCATCAGCTTCCAGCAGGTGCCGAGAACCCGTAACATTTTGGGCTGCACCAAGAAACCTCAGCTTTATCTGCATACCCAACCTTATCACACAAAGGACATTTTAGGATGCGAGATTCTACAGATATGTAGGCACAGTGTCAAACAAAGAACCTGCGAGTTGAGGCTCGCGGTTGTGTCTGGGCGGAGCCGGACATTACTGGGGCCAAAGCCAGCTATCAGCAAGAATGGCAACGTCCCGGAAGTCGACTATACCATTTCTATCGAGGTCTTCAGGCAGAAGACTTTGCTCACGCCGCCAGCTATCGGTGAATTGGGCGAAATCCTGCCAATGAACTGTATCGTCATTATTTAGGTCAGCCACATTGCCGAGATTTGACTGGGACATACTGGCTTGGGGCGTGCCGCCGAAAGCTCCCATGTTTATGCGTTTGCCGTGCGGCCATAATTCGCTGGCCCAATCTGAACTCGGGTCGCCGGCATCAATGCACAGACTGGTGACATCATCCTTTATCCAGCTTTCGCTGGCTGGGTCCCATCTTCCTACCTGAGACTTCAAATGATAATCGCCATTATTTGGATCGGCAAATAACGGATCGGCGTCAATGTTGCCTTCGCCTGGCCAACCCCCCTGTATGTCGCTGTAGGCTACTGTGACGAAATCACCCTCTATCTGGACATTATTACAAGCGCTGCCATTGTGGTATATTATAGAGTTGCTGACTGTCGGCTTGCCGCCAAAAATGCCGTGCTGCAGATTTGCGACGATTGTGCAGTTGGTGATTGTCGCGTAGTTGTATTTTACAAACCGCCCAGTTTTATCTGCCCACATCTCGATGCCGGCACCTCTATTTGCAGCGATAGTGCAGCTCACGAGTGTTGGATTACTGCTCTGCCACAACTTGATGCCAGCGCCGCTGTTGCCGGCAATCGTGCACTTAGTTATGGTGGGCGATGCGCCCGAGCAGTATATGCCCTTGGTTCCACCAGTAATGGTAAAACCAGCAAGGACGGTATCTGCACCTTCACCGCTGGAAAAGGTCGCCACCGGGCCTGCGCCGCTGCCGTTGATAACGGTAGCCGCCACGACAGTGGGGTCAGCAGGGTCTGCTGACCTGAGTCTTAGGGCTTTACCTTTGAAATTGATGTTTTCGAGATATTGGTAGATTCCTGGGCTGACTACTATCTCATCTCCTGCTGCGGCCTCAATAATAGCGTCCTGAATGCAGCCGTATCGTTTTCCACTATTAAGATTCGAAATCTCCTGAGTTGTCACGTTTGCGGCTTCGATGCGGATTGGATCGGCATAAGTAGTTGATCCATATTGGTCACGGACCCTGATTGTCCAGTAAGTAGTCTCGAAGGGAAATGTTCCTATTATGTTCGAGGGCCTCCTGGGCGTGTCAGAAACGAGATAATTCAAATGGTAAGGATCGGCACCAAATAGGAGCTGGTAGCCAGCCGCATTTTCACTGCCTTCGCAACTCAATACGGCTCCGTTGGCATCCACGACAGCCCCGTCTTCTGGGCCAACAAGCGCAACCGCCTCTGGTATCCGGCCGGGATATTGAGACTCGTCGTAGAACCTCAGGTAGTTTGTGAGAGAGTCCCACTCAAAGTAATAGCTGTTAGGGTCGGGGGCCAATCGAAAATTCTTGCCCGGCCCCGCAACAGAAAGATAATAGCCGGCCGTAACGCCATCATTGTAGATATACCCGCCAGGCCAGTAAGAAGGGCTGGGCGATTGTTGATACCAATTCATTGGGGTCGAATCTGTGGCTGGGGGCACCGGAAAGCGAATATTTAACGTTCCAGGATAGTACTTTCCGAGCGTTGCGAAATAATTGTCAATCCAGCATGGCTCCCCATCCACGCTGCTGGCAAGAAACTTAGCAATATCGCCGGCAAAATCCCGACAGGCTGCATCCAGCAGCGTGACACGGTTCACCGCGAAGCGGGCGTCGGCATAGGTCTGGTTGACACAAATGGCTACATCTATCGCCGGCATATTGCCCGCGCTAAACCCTATCGTCTGGATTAGCTGGGCATAATCCGGTGCCACACTAGATAGGTAGACAATAAGCGCATCGCCATACTGATAATATGGCGGACCATAAGAGCTGACAGTCAGGAAATTGACTTTGGCATACCAATCAGCAGGGCTGGAAAACGCCATGCCGCTACCCGTAATACAGTCGCCGCCACCAAAGGCAACTATTGTCGGCTTGTCCGGATCAAAGGGCGGATTCACCTGGACGAAGTAATTGTTGCCGAAACTGGGCACGATTATTACCTCCACCGTATCCGGCTCACTGGCGAGGTCGCCATCGCTGACAGTCAATTCAAACTTGCATCGCTGAATCTGGCTTGTCTGCATGAATCCGCTGATCGTGGGCATTGCAGTGTCTTCGTCCGTAATATCTACCGATGGGCCGGAGACCTGCCGCCACTGATAGGTTAGCTCTCCGTAACCGTCACGATCGAAGGAGCCTGTCCCATCAAGAACCACCGGGTCCTGGGCTGCATATCGAGGTAATCCCGCATCCGCTGCCGGAGCACGGTTGCCAATAACAATGCCAACAACATCAGGCTCGCTGTCAACTTGGCCGTCGTTCACGACCAGCTCAAATACATATATGCCAAGGTCGCAGGGGACAAAGGCAGGCTGAATGGCGTTTTCATGGCTTAACTCGACAGTAGGTCCGGCTATTTGCCTCCAGTGATAAGTGAGAGCTTCGCCGCCAGGATCGTAAGACCCGCTGCCATTGAGTGTAATTATGGAGGCAATAGTGCTCATCGTTTGGTCGGGCCCGGCATCGGCTACCGGCGGCCGGTTGCGAACCACAATCAGCACTTCATCGGGCTTGCTGAAATTCAAACCATCGCTTACCACCAGTTCAAACCGATACTCAGCTTCACATTCCGGAGTGAACGTTGCCCGCATCGCCCCAAAATCGCTGAACTCCACGGCCGGTCCAGCCGCTTGGTCCCACTGAAATTCCATAACGCCGCACGGATCATAAAAGAAGGAGCCGCTGCCGTCGAGAGTAATTAGCTGAGGCTTCTCCAAATGCTGGTCGGGGCCAGCATCGGCAACGGGTTTGACGTAGCCTATATACTCGTCTGCACCCATATCAACTCGCCAAGCGAAGACCCGAGCTTCACCATCGATATCGGTTTCGCCGGGGAAGGGGACAAATGCTGGGTCACCGGCGCTTATGCACGGAGAGTCCAACTGCAGGTGATAATCCTTACCCTGCGGGTTGACAAAGAGCGGATCCTCGCAGATATTTCCATCCTTTCCCGTTTTGTCAGGCGGCCCATCCCAAGTGAGCTCGCCGGTTTGAGGATTCTGTAAAGCATAGTTGCCCGGCAAGTTGCTCCAGACGTTGTTAAATGTCAGCGAACCAGCCTGGTAGTCACCTTCCCCCCAGTATATTCCACCACCGGATTTGGCATTGCAGATTATATTGTTTACTACCAGGCACGGACCGAACTCAGGTTCGGATGCGGCGTAAACATTGCCTGCTAAGCCGGTTTGGCCGTCGATGGTCTTGCTCGAATCATTACCGACAATAGTGTTGTTAATCAACCGCCCGCCATATAGCAGGACGACACCGCCGCCGACGCACGCCGAGTTGTCGTATATCAGATTGTTTCTAATCTGTGCATCTCCCAGGTATACTATTATTCCAGCACCAGCGTACGCAGAATTGTTCTTGATAACGTTGTGGGTAATAGTCGGACTGGACGTAACAGTCGCGATTCCCCCTCCATAGCCTAACGCGAGAAGCTGATCTGCCTCTATCCTTAACGGGCCGTTGTTATTGACAATTACATTACGTGTAATTGTTGGCGAAGCATTCAGGCAATAAACGCCAGCTCCCCAAAAGATATAGCCCGCCTCTGGAATCGAAGTATCGCCTGTCCCGAATCCGCCGGTGATAGTGAAGCCAGTTAGTACCGCATCGGCGCTCTCTCCATTTTCAAAAGTCACTGCGCTGCCCTCGCTGTCGGCATCGATAATGGTACTGGCCACGATTGCGGGATCGTTAGGGTCGATACTGGTGACGACGATATTCTTGCCACTGAAGTTGATGATTTCGTAGTACGTGCCTGGCTCGACAATGACCTCATCTCCGTCATTACAGTCGTGGATTGCCTGCTGAATAGTTGCATAGTCGGCTGGCACCCGGCGCGTTTCGGCCATTGCCGGTGCAGCTCCAACTAACAGCAACGCAGGAATCAGTAGAATTGACTTTCCCATTTGTTTCGCACCTTCCCATAAACCAAACGGGCTCGTAACACAGTTCGCATACCCGTTCGGTACGCACACGGTGTAGCACGAACACAGCTCAACATTAGATACGGGACATTCTACGCGTTTTCTGAGTCATCCTCCGTACCTTGACGCAGTGCAATCATACCGTAGACCAGCTTCGTTGTCTACCTACATAAGACGCTCAGGAGAAGTTTTCATTATAACGTTTTCGCTCTCTAAGTCAAAGAATTTCGCTGGAAGAAGGCCCAGACTACTGAGGCTGAGTTCAGCAGCCAGCAGTTGGGAACAAGCCTGAAAAATCGTTCTACAATCTTTGGGCGATTGTGCCGCATACGTCCATTGACTCAGCACCCCCATCTATGTTAGAATAATTCAGATTTTGAGCGTGACTATTATGATAGATGCAGCACCCTCACCCGTAAGAATCTCGCTGCTTGCGTTGATATTGACTGTGTCCTTGGCCGGCCCTGCCAAGGCCAAATGTCCCGCAGGCGACTTCAACGGGGACTGCCAAGTAAATTTGGAAGACCTTGGTGTCTTGGCTGAGCACTGGCTCGGTGCCACAGACAACCCAGCCGACCTGGACGGCGACGACGATGTGGACGCGGCTGACTTTGCTCTGTTGGCCGACAACTGGCTCAAAAAAGATTATGCTGTGGTCATCAGCGAGTTCATGGCACTCAACGGCAGTAAGCCGCCGCTGGGCGCAGGAGATCTCCTGGACGAAGACGGTGACTCTTCCGACTGGATCGAGATTTATAATTTGGCGGACACGGGCGTCAATCTGGATGGCTGGCATCTGACCGATGACGCCGATGATCTGACCCGGTGGGAATTGCCGTCTGTCCAGCTTGGCCCCGGCCAGTTCAAAACAATTTTCGCCTCAGGCAAAGATCGTGACAGTCCCGATGGCCAGCTGCACACCAATTTCCAGCTCGGTAGCGGCGAGGGCTTCCTGGCCTTGGTGAAGCCCGACGGCAAGACAATCGCGCACACCTACAAGTACGCGCAGCAATTCGGCGACATCTCTTACGGCATAGGTACTAAAAGCGGCACGAGCACTACATTGGTGCTTGTGCCGGAGTCCACAAACGCAAAGGCACTGATACCTACGGACGGCTCGCTTGGTCTGAGCTGGACTTACAGAGACTTTGCCGAGGGCGGCGGCTGGCTCACAGGCAAAACCGGTGCCGGGTACGAAGCAGGCTCAGGCTATGAAGGTTACATCGCATTAGATGTCAGAGCCCAGATGTACAACAAGAACGGCGCCTGTTATATTCGCATCCCCTTTGTGATAGACGACCTTAGCAACTTGGAGCAACTCAAGCTGCTGATGAAATACGACGACGGATTTATTGCCTACCTCAACGGCTCTCCTGTAGCTTCGGCCAACGCGCCGGCGAGCCCCCAATGGAACTCCGTTGCTACCGCCGACCACCCCGATAGTGCGGCTGTAAACTTTGTAGAATTTGCCCTGCCGGACGATTACATAGATTATCTTCAGATTGGTGCGAACGTGCTGGCAATCCACGGCCTAAACAAAGGTGCGAATAGTTCTGATTTTCTGATACTGCCAAAGCTCACTGTGAACAGGACCCACACGGTTGATTTGTCCTCCGTGGTAGAAGGCTACTTTTTCAATCCTACGCCCGGCGGTATGAACGGCGGAATTGTCACGGACCTCGGACCGGCTATCCGTAACGTCACCGAGAATCCGCCGCCGCCGGGTGACAGCGATGACCTGATTGTCACGGCTAAGGTGACCGAAACGTTTGATCCGGTCGCTGTAGTAACGCTGGTTTATCGTGTCAATTTTAGCCAGGACCTCGCGGTGCCCATGGTGGACAACGGAACGGTCGGCGATACCGTGGCGAACGATGGCATTTACACGGGCATCATTCCTTTCTTTGCATACGGCCCCGGTGATATGGTCCGCTGGAAGGTGGTCTCCGCTGATATCAAGGGCAGTCTTTCCATCAACCCTCTCTTTCTCATAAAAGACGGCAGAAGACAATCGCCCGAGTACTTCGGTACCGTGGTGGTCGATCCGTCCATTAACACAGCCCTACCGGTCTTTCAGTACTTCGTCCAGAATGTCAGCGCCGAAGGGACCCGCACAGGCACCCGGGCTTCGGTGTTTTATCTTAATGAATTTTACGACAATGTTTTCATTCGCTTGCGCGGCGGCTACACCACTCACGGGCGAAAGTTCGAATTCAACGACGGGCATCATTTTCGCTTCGACCCGAACCTTGCACGCGTAGACGAATTCAACCTCAACGAGAAAGGCGCCGATTCAACCTATATGCGCCAGGTCTTAGCCTGGGAAACGTATGTTAACGCCGGCCAACCGGGCTGTCTTGCATTTCCAATGCATGTGCGACGCAACGGCAGTTACGTCGACGTCCGCATTTTCATCGAGCAGCCGGACCGAGATCTGCTTCGGCGAAACGGTCTCGACCCCGATGGTGCCCTATACAAAATGTATGACGACCTGCAAAATGGACAGATAGACGGTGAAGGCATCCATAAGAAAAAGACCCGTTTGAATGAAGACGCCGGCGATCTTCTGGCACTGGCCGCCGGCATAAACACTACCAATCCCAACCGCAATACTTTCGTGTTCGATAACGTCAATATCCCCGCAATGATCAATTACTGGGCCTCCACGGTAATCATGCACGACAACGACCATACCCACAAAAACTATTACGCCTATCGTGACACTTGCGATCCTGTCAATAATCCTAACGGCACTAACGAGTGGATGTTCCTGCCGTGGGACAAGGACCTTACCTTCGGTCTAAACAATGGGATTTCTGGCGTCATTGCGGATCAGGATTGGCCGGGGGATATACGCTCACCCAGTCATCCGTTCTATGGATGTTCCGAGCACCAGAAGAACGACCGCCAGTGGAATTGTCTTATTGACGCCCTTCACGATAATCCTGTAGTTCGCCAGATGTACCTGCGCCGATTGCGAACCCTGATGGACGACCTTCTGCAGCCGCCGGGTACTCCCGTAGCTCAGCTCAAGCTCGAAAAAAGAATCGACGAATTGCAGGCCCAGCTTAGCACCGAGTTGGGAAGTGCCTCCTGGAACAATAATGTAAACTTGATCAAAACGAGTTATTTGGCGGTCCGGCGTAAGCACCTGTTTATCGATCACAGCGTACATAATCCCGGTTACGACCAGAATGCCGGCATCCCCGATGCCCAGCCAAACAGTGTCACCATCAACTTTGGAACCGTTGAATTCAACCCCGCATCCGGCAACCAGGATGAAGAATACATCCAGCTTATCAATCCTGACTTACTTGCTGTTGACATTTCCGGCTGGCATCTGGAAGGTGCTGTAGAGCATATTTTCCCGCCGGGCACGGTCATCCCGGCAGGTAGTCCGCTCTTTGTCACGCCAAATGCTGTGGCTTTCCGCAATCGCACAACCAGCCCAAAGGGCGGACAACAATTGCTCGTACAGGGAAACTACAAGGGGCATCTTTCCAGTTGGGGCGAAACTATAAACCTGCTCGATAGAAATGGCACGCTGGTCAGCACCGTTACCTACCCGGGCAATCCCAGCGATCAGCAAAGATACCTGCGGATTGCAGAGGTAATGTACAACCCGGCTGAAGGAGGTGCCTATGACAACGAAGATTATGAGTACATCGAGCTAAAAAATGTTGGAACCGCCCCGCTTCTGCTGGCCGGTGTGAAATTCACCGAGGGAATTTCTTTCAGCTTCCCAGACATCAGTTTAGCTGCCGGTGGTTATGTCGTGGTGGTGAAGAATCAAGCCGCGTTTGCCTCGCGGTGTACTGTACCCGCCGGCGTACAAGTTTTAGGCCCTTATGACGGCCGGTTATCCAACAGTGGAGAAAATGTCAAACTCGAAGACTCGACGAACAGTACGATTCTGGAATTCGGGTACGGCGATGCGTGGCGTGAAATCACCGATGGGCAAGGCTTTTCTCTTACCATCGTCAATCCAGCGAATCCTGACGCCAATAGCTGGGGCGAAAAAGACT
>Ga0315289_10003821_pt1 | contig 22667 bp, 23 predicted proteins | sample YL17G11_40_MG_FD_203452 | JGI IMG/M metagenome (GOLD analysis project Ga0315289, IMG submission 203452) | Sediment microbial communities from Yellowstone Lake, YNP, Wyoming, USA - YL17G11_40 | ecosystem: Environmental > Aquatic > Freshwater > Lake > Sediment | place: USA: Wyoming | collected... | reverse complement strand
GTGCAATGCGAAGGGCAAGCGGCCAGTGAAGGGCTGTTTGAGGCCTAGATACGCTTCATCGGTGCCTCTCGGATCCGGTAAGGTCTCGCGGATACTCCTAAACCCGTCGACCGGTGTTGTGTCGTTGAGTTTTGGTAGGCTGAGCCAGATCTGCAGATTCGAGAAGAGTGGGTTCTGTGAGAAGGCTGGGAGTTCATGTAATGCCCAAAATAGCCCTTAAATTTGATGAGGGGAATTAATACCATTTAAAACCATTTTAGGGACAAGCCAGCGCGCAGGAAGCCGGATACGACGTCAGACTCGCCCACCCGTTGAAGGTGAAGGCCATGGCCGAGGCAAAGATCAAGACCGACGAGATAGACTCGGAGACCCTCGCCCATCTGCTGAGGGCAGACCTCCTGTCGGAATCATACGTGCCGCCTAAGGAGATCCGGGACCTCCAGGAGCTGGTCAAGAGGAGGGCGTTCCTCGTGGGGATGCGGACCCGCCTGAAGAACAGGATACACGCTGGGCTCGCCAAACGCGACATCGATCCCGCTACGCCGCTGTTCACCAGACGCGGCAGAGCCCTGTTGACTAGCCTGGGCATAGACGCGGTCAGCCAGCTGCTGCCTTCATGGAGACGTTGGACCGGCAGATAGGGGAGATCTCAGCGGTCCTGAAGCGGGCTGCGGTGGAGGACGGCGCGCGCATTTAACAACATCTTCAGACATGTATTAATCTTTATATATTAGCAACTTCCTACTGACTTCGATAAAAATGAGTGAAGACTTCAAGAGATGGATGGAGTATCCGCGCTTCAAGGAATGGATTGAGCATTTTAGAGATAGGACAACTTCGACAGATTATGGAAATGCAATGGCTGTGCTCTTTGAATCTACGGGGCTAACACCTGATGAATTTCTCAACTTAAACCCAGTTGAAGCTCGTGAGAAAGCGTGGTTGGTTGTATTTACACTTGCAGATAGTCTTGATCGCAGTCGAGCACTACTTGTAAGGGCAGCCTCCAAGAGCTTCTATAATAAAATGAACAAATGTGAATCATTCATATGGGACTCACGCAAACATATGATCCCCTGATGTCACCGCGTGGGATCAGAGTTCCAAAATCCTCAAAACACGATGCCTTCCAAATCAGCATAAGCATCTATGTCTACATACTTATAGAAGTACCATTCAAAGGGTTGTTCAGTCACTTTTATTACTGAGCCTCTCTTTTTGTGTTATTATAATTGCATCTTTCAAATGAGTTGAACAGATTTTTTACAGAAAACTGATTAGTGAATCTTTTACATATTATTCAACAGGATATGCAATTAAATGTGTATGCATAATTCTTGATACTTGACTAGTCAATTTTGGGTGTGCTGCCTCGTCCCTAAATAGAATCCACCCCGAGCCACCAACCTCCAAACCATCATCAGAGACCTGTCCAAACAGGGATCAACCACTCCCAACCGCGATCGAACGAACGCCCACCTAGCTAGAAAGCTCTCGAACAAAAACACACGCATAATACCTACTAGCCACCCCACACGACCACGCCTCGGACAACAATCCTCAAGTGTTGAAGAACGTTGGCGAGATGGCCTTCTCCAGCCTCCCCACGTTCTCGGCGGCCTCCCTGCTCAGCACACAGCAGAGCAGGCTCAGCAGAGCGTACACCGACGCGTTCAGCAGGCCCCTCATGTTGTTCACCCTCAACCGGAACTGGGTCTTCAGGAAACTTAACTGACTGTCCGCGATCAGGCTCCTCAGCCTCGCTCCGGCCTTCCCGAGGACCTCTCGGGTCCTCGTGACCAGTGACGGCGCGTGCCTCTTCTCGTTCTCGTTCGCCGGAGCCAGAACACTCACAAGCGGGAGGATACTCTTCGGGTCCACGTAGACGCGGAGCTTGTAGCCGAGGTCGTATCCGCGGCCGTTCCTCTCGACTATCACGTCCGGGTCGGAGAATCCGGCCCTACCGTCATCCGGGTTCCTAGCGCTTCAGACCTTGATGAAGGAAGCATCTAGGATGACGTCCACCTCCTCAACACGGCTCCTCCTGAGGAGCCAGACCACCTACTCCTCTATTATCAGTTGGAACCTCTCGACCCCAACCCTGCGGGTGAAACGGCTAAGGACGGCCCTCGTATAGCCTCTCTCGCCGTTGGGTACGAGGCATAGACTCCTGATGCGTTTGTTGACATCGAGTATACGGGTGAGCTCCCTTGGGCTTCGGATAGCCTTCATCCGCATGATGATTAATGCTCTTGGGATACCCATCGGGCTTCGGGGCGGCTTTACCGGTCCTGTTGTGTGGTAGCAGCCTAGGAGCTGTTGCTCAGCAATTGTTTAAGTCGGTGTTTCTGAAGAGGGTTTCAAGGGTCTCGTGTTCATCCTGTCCTAATGAACTCCCCTCCTTTGGTTGGACACCATTGGGGGACGAGACCCTAACTATCAAGATAAATATATTATTAAACTAGAGGTATTAAGGGATAAGCCCGCGCGCGCTTTTGGCGGATTTTTTCTGGATTTGACCTCAACCCAAGCACGGTACAAGTCGAGTATCCAGCCCATTCGATGGGTCTAACAGCTCATCTGGAACCCACCCACGGACAATCACCTCATCGGCTGGCTTCTTAACCCTCCTTCAAGCATGAATAACCGTTCAATAAAACGCGTAGAGGAAAATGACTTGCCAACCATCCAAAAATTATGATTACATGATTGAAGGTTCATTCAACTTATGCCAGGTATGGTTAGATCACTTCGATATTGCTATGACGCCCTCCTTCTTCAGTTGTTCAATTTGCTCTTCACTATAACCGAGGCGGTCCATTAGAATCTCCTTAGAGTCCTGTCCAAAGAGGGGCGCAGCGGAAGTGATCTCTCCAGGGGTTTCCGAGAATTTGACTGGAAAGTTTGGGACCTTCACCTTCCCTGCCAACGGATGCTCGAGTTCGATGAACATACCTCGGGCGATGAGATGCGGATCTTTGACGGTCTCGGAGATGTTGTATATAGGCGCAACTGGGAGCCCCATCTCTACCATGAGATTGACTGCATCATCACGGGACATGTCAGCAATCAACTTTGCAAGATTGTCTTCGTTCACCTCTTCGACCCCAAGACGCTTCTTCAACTCGTCAATTCCCTTTGGCAGGGCTGAGACTTTTATCCAGCCATCCTTCACCTTCAATAAACCAGACCCCGCACCCTGACTGCCCTTGCGTGAGAATCCCCCAGCACCGTACTTCTGCTCTTCCTGCCATGGTAACAGGCCTGTTAATGTGTAAGTTACGATGGCTGGACAGAGTGCAACCATGCAGTCCGCCTGAGCTACATCAATCATCTGACCGACGCCGGTTTTGTCTCTATGGCGGATGGCCGATACGATGCTGAAGGCAGCCCAGAGCGCTGGTCCGAGATCTCCATAGGCCTCAGCAATCCGATGTGGAGGCCCATTTGGATCAGTAGTGTCGCCGGTCAGCCTGGTATGCCCGCTTAGAGCCTCTGCCATACCAGCGAAGGCTGGCCTCTCCCTATAGGGACCTGTCTGGCCGAAACCAGAGAGGGCTGCATAGATAATCTTGGGATTCAGAGACTTTAACACGTCGTATCCTAGACCTAATCTTTCCATAACACCTGGGCGATAATTCTGGATGACGACATCCGACTTTGTAACCAGTTTCTTGAATATCTTGAGACCCTTAGGATTCTTCAGGTCAATGGGCATACTCTTTTTGCTGTTGTTTAGGTAGAGGGTATTGGCACTTTGACCTCCCCGCCTTGCTCCTGTACCGATTCGTTCAAGAGAGCCCCAAGGGGACTCTATCTTAATAACCTCTGCTCCAATGGAAGCCAATATCATGGTACAAAAGGGACCATACCAAGCCTGAGTTAGATCTAATACTTTAATATCTTCTAGAATCTTCATATTATCTCTTCCTTTCAAGTATCAAAATAAAGACTGCTTTGTTGTTTAATTTAAATTTTCTGCTTATTGTATCTTGTTACATAACTATGAAATTTTTATTGATTTTATGCGCGCGAACCGTAAACATGAAGAGACTCTGAGTGAGGTTTATGACGACGAGGTTCCTACTCTCGAGAATCTGAAGCATCGCGGACCTTAACGACGCCGTGACGCTTGCCTAGGGTTGGGGTCTCCTAGAGGAATATATAGGCATAATATGGTTTCCACATCGCGGACCAGGGAACGTAAAACGGGGTAGGAAGGAAGAGTTGTCTACTCGACGCGGCAGCGGAGCATCTCTTTGCTGAACACGTCAGACGCCTCGCAGGCGTCACAGCGGACGCAGCCTGCCTCCAACTGGCCGGCCTCAAGCCTCCTCACCAGGTCAGGTTCCCTGATGAATGGACGACTCATAGAGATCACGTCGGCTATCCCCCTGTCGACTACGGCCTTCATCGCGGCGAGGCTGCGGAAGCCGTTGACGAGGGCGAGGGGCTTCGGCCTCGTCGCAGCCCTTATCTTCTCGCAGTGGCCGGCGAAGCTGACCTCTGAGAGGGCCGGGTCGGGACTCTTCGCCCTGGCGCGGAGCTCCTGCCTCTGGCCTATGCCTCCCCCACTGACCTCTATCAGGTCGATGCCCCTTGCCGCCATGGCCTGAGCGACCTGGGCGGCCTCGTCGACGGTGAAGCCATCCGGGCTGAAGTCGTCGCAGTTCATCTTGAGGGCGACTGGGACCTCTATGCCTAGCCTTCCCCTGATCTCGTCGTAGACCTCTTTCAGGAGCGTCATCCTGTTCCTGAGGCTGCCGCCCCACTCGTCTGTGCGGGTGTTTGCGTGCCTGCTCAGGAACTCGCTTATCAGGTAGCCGTGGGCTCCGTGGATCTGGACGCCGTCGAATCCCGCCTCCAGTGCGCGCCTCGCCGCCTCGCCGAAGGCGTCGACCGCCCCCCAGATCTCGGCCGTCGTCATCTCGCGGGCCGTCCAGTCCTGGCCCTCGTAGTTTGAGGGACCCGCCCGCTCCCCTGCGCCTGCCTGGTAGCCGCCGTAGTTGAGCTGCGCCATTATCTTGCTGCCGTGGCGGTGGACGGCGTCTGTCAGCTCCTTCAGCCTCGGGATCTGTCTGTCGCTGCTGATGCCGGCCATGCCGACGTGGGCCTTCCCCTTCTCGGCGACGTAGAGGTGGCCCTTCACGATGAGGCCTACCCCGCCCTTAGCGAGGCCTTCGTAGAGTCTTATGATCTCCTGGCGGACGACGCCTTCGGCGTCGGCGTAGGCGGAGGTGGTGGCTGAGCGCATGAAGCGGTTCCTGATCTCCATCGAGCCTATGGTGTATGGTTCGAAGAGGATCGACATGGTTCCTTTGGCTGCCCGGCGGCTTTAGAAGCTATCGGGCGGAGGGCTTTTACTCCCCGCGGGGTTTTTTTAACCGTGGTTTCTATGACAGCGATTCCTGGGCTCGTGGATGGGGAGCAGAGGGTTCAACGGTTCATTATGTTTATTAGCGCTTAATGCCATTTATGGTCGATTAGGACGTGAAGCTAGCTGATTGGGCTAGGAAGAACGGGTTAGATTACAAGACCGCCTACAGGCTCTACCGATCAGGCAAATTCCCAATACCAGCACAGCAGCTAGCCACAGGAACGATCCTCGTCCACGAGACACCGACCATCACTTCCAGCGCAGCACTCTACGCCAGAGTATCTTCACAGGATCAGAGAGAGGACTTAGAACGGCAACTACAGCGGATGCGTGACTATGCAGCGCAGAACGGAATGATAGTCACACAGGAGATAACCGAGATCGGTTCTGGACTGAATGGACATAGAAAGAAGCTCCTGAAGCTCCTCTCTAATCCAAGCGTCTCAATCATCATCGTTGAGCATAGAGACCACATTGCTAGTTTCGGTTCAGAGTACATTGCCGCCGCCCTCGAAGCCTCCCACAGAGAATTGAAGATAATCAACATGGAGGAGTGCAAGGATGACCTCGTTCAGGACCTGATCGATGTTCTGACGAGCTTCTGTGCCAGGTTGTATGGGAGGAGAAGCGCTGATAGCAGAGTCAAGAAAGCTATGGAGGCAATACAAAGTGAGGGCATACAAGACTGAGCTAGCCCCAAACAACGTCCAGAGGACGCTCCTCCTCAAATCCGCTGGCACAGCCAGATTCGCCTACAACTGGGGTCTCGCCCGACGACAGGAGCAATTTAAGCAGACAGGCAAATCCTCCAATGCTATTGCCTTACACAGAGAGTTGAACCGCATCAAGAAAACGGACTATCCCTGGATGTACGAGGTGTCAAAATGTGCCCCACAGGAGGCTCTCAGAGACCTTGAGGACGCCTTTCAGAGGTTCTTCAAAGGACGGGCCAGGTACCCAAAATATAAATCCAAGAAGAACGGCGTCGGCTCCTTCACATTAACTGGCGCCGTGAAGATATGTGTGGACAGAGTCAGACTACCAAGAATTGGAACCATCCGACTTAAAGAGGACAACTACCTCCCCACCGACCAGCACATCCTCTCAACAACCGTCTCCGAACACGCTGGTCGATGGTTCATATCCGTCCTCGTTGACACCGAGTCTGAAATCATGGAGAATATTGGCCCTGTCGTCGGCGTCGATCTTGGAGTCAACAGACTGGCTACGTGCTCGGATAAGACGATGTACGCGAATCCAAGGGCATTTAAGAGGAATGAAAGAAAACTGAGGAAACTCCAGAGAAGCCTGTCCAGGAAGAAGAAGGGAAGTAATAATCGGTTCAAGGCTGGGCTAAGGGTTGGTAGAACACACGTTAGGATAGAGAACATTCGCAGGGACGCGATCCACAAGATCACGACGGTGCTGGCGAAAACCAAGTCAGTCATCGTAATTGAGGATTTGAATGTCAGCGGGATGATGGGTAACCACAGACTCTCCAAGAGTATAGCGGACGCTTCGTTTGGGGAGTTCAGGCGGCAGCTCCAGTACAAGGCTAACTGGTATGGCTCGAGGCTGGTGGTTGCTGATAGGTGGTTTCCGTCGAGCAAGATGTGTTCGGTGTGTGGTCATGTGAAGGAGATTACTCTTTCCGAGCGTGTCTACACCTGTGAGGTCTGCGGAGCCGAGTTGGATAGAGACCTGAACGCGGCCAGGAATCTAGAGTTCGCCGCAAGTTCTGCGGAGACATTAAACGCCTGTGGAGAGGTGACCTCTGTTGAGGAAGAAATTTCTGTGATGCAAGCCACCTCGATGAATCAGGAATCGAATGCCATCAGGAGTGTCCTAGATGGGTAAATTTCGAGGAACGGTCTACTTCAGGGCGGGGAGCGAGTGGTGCTACCTCTGAACTCCGGTGGGGTTCAAAGCGAGGGGGAAGGCCCCTGTGGCCATCCACCACCACGGCGCGAGGGGCTATGTCAGGGAAGGCGAGGCGGACTGGCCGGACACGGAGTCGAAGGCGACGTTCCTGCGCGCCGTGATGGAGGGCGGCGGCTGCGTCGTCGCCGGGTCTCACGCCTGCGGCGACCACTGGGGGAACGGCTGCGCCGTTGAGGCGAACTCCGCCCTGCTCAGGGCTCTGGACGGCTGCCCTGGGCTGGACACCGGCCGGCTCGGCTTGATGGGCGGCGGTCTGGGCGGAGCCCTGATCTGGAACTCCGTCCTGGGCCCCTTCGCTGGGAGGGCGAAGCTCGTCGCCGTGCTCCAGGCCGTGGCGAACCTCGACGCCGTGGTGAGGGAGCACAAGTTCAAGGACGTCTGCCTCAGGGCCTACGGGCTCCCCGAGGATACGCCTGACGACGAGGCCGTGGAGAAGATCGGGTCACATGACCCGTTGCCGAGGCTCGGGGCCTTGAGGAAGGGAACTAAGTTGCCCAGGACGGCGATCTACCACGGGTTCAAGGACGCGAACATCCCGGCTGAGACGAACGCGGTGCCCCTGGCCGGGGCGCTGAGGAGGGCGGGGGGCGAGGTTGAGCTGAACGTCTTCCCAGGCGTGGAGCACAACGTCTACGGCATGGGGGCGGAGATGGAGGGGAGGCTCAGGAGGTTCTTCTCCGCCCTCTAGCCTCTGCGTCTCTTCGCGCCGGGCGTCAGGTAGTGGTCTGGGAGGAAGCTGGGCTCCTGGTCTACGCCTCCGAATGGTATCGGCGACGGCAGAAGGTGCTTCGTCCTCTCGATGCCTTCTGTGACCTTGTCGAGGTCCTCCGCGGGTAGGCAGATGAATATCTCGTGGTCCTGGACTATGCTGCTGACTCTTTCGCCGCGGCATGGGAAGCCTACGCTTGGCTTGCCTGAGAGGTAGGTGGCTGCCATGGCCTCGACGCAGACGCCGTACTTGGCTGAGGTGGAGAAGGTCAGGCGTGGGGCGGTGGAGTAGAGGTAGCCGTTCACCGCCTTGAGCACCTGGAGCGGGTTATCGTAGATTATTATCTGGTCTGCCTCGAGGTCCATCTTGTCCAGGGGCGAGAAGGCGATGGCCTTGACGTCGCCGAAGGGGATGCGGGGCAGCGTCTGGAACATCTCGGCGCAGAGCTCAGGCGTCTCCCTGACCCCGTCCTTTTGGGCTATGTCGCCTCTCCGCATGGATTCGTCGAACGGGTGCATCCCGGTGGCCAGGGCGCCGACGTTGCAGACCTGGTCGTCGGCGGTGGCGAGTGTCTTGCGGAGGTGGTGGCGGGCCAGGCCGACGAACTGGCAGACATTGAGCGGCGTCTTGGGGCGGTAGAAGCACTTCTCTGCGAGCTCCCATTCGAGGCCCTCGGTGTAGGTCTTGTAGTATTTTACGGCGACCGGCGGGGTGGGCAGGCTCAGGGTGCCGACGAGGTAGTCGTGCTGTTTCTTGTAGTCGACCATTCTGGTGGCTGTTTTGGGGGCGCCGGATTTAATTGTTTGGGGCTAGGTGATCCTCTTCCTTATCCTGTCGGCCACGTCTGGGAGGCTGGCTCCGGCTGATCCTTTGCGGGTGATGGCCTGGATTATTCCTCCCCCGTCTCCTCTTCGGCGTGGGATGACGTGTATGTGGACGTGTGGGACCTCCTGTCCGCTGCCTGGGCCGTCGTTGATGCCCACGGTGGCGGCTTCCGCCCCCACTGCCTCTCGGATGGGCTTGGTGAGCCTGTGGAGGGCGGTGAAGAGGGCTGCGGCGTCCTCGGCTGACAGGTCCTCTATCCTGGCTGCGTGGGTTCTGGGGGTTATCAGCGTGTGGCCCGGGGCGCTCGGGTGGATGTCTAGGAAGGCCACGGTCCTGTCGTCCTCGTATACGATATGTGCGGGGACTTTGCCTGCGGCTATGGCGCAGAAGAGGCATCTCTCGGACATGGTCTCAGGTTAATTGGGGCGAGCCAAGATAAAATTGAGTCGCTTATCTTCACCTCATCGGGGCTGCTCTTACCCGGTCGTCCTGCATGACGACTATGTTCCCGTCCGCGAGTAAGCGGTTCAACGATATGGGTAGACCGCCTCATCTTTGAGGAGGCTGTGCGCGTGGCGGAGAGCAGCTGAGATGGCCTCCTTCCTGATCTGGGGATGGTTCTCCGTGATGGCCTCCTCCGTCCACCCACTGGCGAGGAGCTCAAGGACGAGCTCGACGCTTATCCTCGTCCCCCCGATTATGGGCTTGCCCTGCAGGATCTTAGGGTCGATGGCTATCCTCCCCTTCCACTCCTCGCCCATGGCTGCTCTTCAGTAGATCTTTTTGTCTGGCTTCTATTAATCGAGGATATTGATTAACCTCGTCTCGAGGCTGTCAGTAAATTTAAGCCCTTACAAAGGAAGGCCCATCCCAAACCGGATTTTTATGAGTTAATCCGAGTCCTCTTATCATCTTTCTTGAATTGCTTTTATAACGATGCAAGTTCATCGCTTATGGTTACCTTATCAACAAATTGGATACGATTCACAAGCATCACGCTTACTTGCTTTTTTATGTATGCGAGTTTTAGCGTCTAAGGATTTAGTACATACGTTTTTGTCACTCCGCCCACACTCCGAGTGACAACTTTCAAATTTTTGAACACACCCCTCTTTTGCCTAGCTGATAACGCAGCGCGTACAGTCGAATTGTGAACCTCTTCTTTTGGGATGATCATAGCCATATCTTTAGGTATGGATTCAAATACCTCATCCCACTTGTATGTTGATCTGAGGCCAGGAACTTCAGTAACTGGTATAACTTCATATTTTCCCGTTACCATGCTATCACCTTCGTCATGTAATTTATTTGTAGAAGTATATAAATGTAATTATTACTCAACTAAATGCATACCTTGTAACATATCACCTAACACAACCTCAATCTTCTAAGGAATCACGCCTTGAAAGAGTGATGTCTCAGATTAGCCTCTGTTTCTGCTCCCCCTTGGTTAGCCTTATGGATCAAGAACGATGGAAACAACACATGGACTCCTTCATATCGTACATCTTCCGGCAGGCCTATGGGGAGGTCGCGTGCGCGAGATGTCTGTTTCAAGTGTGGAAATGATAAACCGTGTTAATGTGAGTCATTTATCATATATTCTCCGTGGATGCTTTTCTGGTCTTTGGGCCTTACGGCTCTGAGGGCTCCGTGTGGGCAGAGCTCGGCGCAGCAGAAGCACTGGATGCAGCGGGCGTAGTCTATCTCGGGGACCGTGGTTAGGGTTATGGCGGCGGCCGGGCATACCTTGGCGCAGGTGCCGCATCCCTGGCATCTGTCTGGGTTGGCCTTGATCCGCATCTTGATGGTGTGGAACTGTTCAAGGTCTGAGCTTGTGGCGGGCTTCCTCAGCGTGTGCTTGGCCTCCTCGAGGGGGGTTCCGATTATCTCGATCTCGTCGAGGCTGGCTGGTCCGAGGCCTCTTTCGGCTGCGAGGCGGATGGTGGGGACTGTCATGGGGTCCCATCCGGCCAGGGCGGCGCAGACGTAGTCTACGGCGGCTGCGTCCTCGCCGGCTATTATGGTGTTCATGTTGACGGTGTCTCCTGTTGTTGGTCCTTCTCCCTCCATGGCGACTATGGCGTCGACTATGTTGAGTTTGACGTGGGGTTTGAGGGCGGTGTAGATGTCGAGGAGGAGGTGGGCGAAGGCTTCCGGGTCGTTGGCTACCCGGCGGTGATGGTTGGCCTTTGAGCCTCCCTGCTGTAGGCCGAAGAGGTTCTTGACGGCGCATGTGAGGGTGGTGAGCTGGTGGGTCTTGAGCTTGGGGAGGTTGATGACGCCGTCCACCTGGAGGACGGTCTCGGGGAGCCAGAGCTCCTTGAGGATGACGCCTTCCGGTACTTCGACTCTCACGGGTCTGTCGCGGTCGAGGACGCGGAGCTCTATGTCGTGCTTGTCGCAGAGGCTGCGGATGCCGAGGCCGTCGAAGACGGTGTCTGGGCGGGCGTAGCTCGCCATGGCGGGGCACTCGCCGACGATGGGCGTGGAGCCTGATCTCTTCAGCGCCTCGGCGACGGAGAGGATGAGCTGGGGATCAGTTGTAGCACCTTTCTCCGAGGTGATGGCTGTGAAGAGGTTGGGCTTGAGGAGGTAGGTGCCTGAGCATCTCCTAAGAATATCTTCGTCGAGTTTATTGTGGAATAGGTAGACGCATTTACTCATTGTTTATCTGAGTGGTTGATTGATGTTTGAATTTTTCTGGCTTCTTACTGAGTATTTTATGATGATCCACCGATGCTACCTCTGGGTCGTATTATTACTATAGTATTTGCTGACAAATTTGATTGAGTTGTGAATAAAGATCTTCAAATGAACCCTCGTTTGTTACATGGAAATCAGCTTGATTTCCCAATTCCTCATTTTCGAGCTCGGTTTCCGCCATTTCCCGGATTCTCATGTTATCAATACTATCTCCCAAGTCAGATTTTTCCTTCATTCTTAAATATCGAAGATCATCATTCGAGATAATATGGATATGATAATATCCACTTCCATATTTCTTACGTAAATAGTTTAAAGCACCTGTGTATCGGATAGAATCTAACACATAATTCCCTGAGGGTAAATATTCCAACATGATTGCGATAAAACCACCTGCTCCAACCACAGAGACTAAATCTTTTCCCATTTGTTGGAGATTCTTACGATTTGCTTCGAGATTCTTCGAATTTAATATACTCGTAAGTAATTTTCGAGTGCTTAAGATTTTGAAACCGTACTTTGTTACTAAAAAATCTGCGACCGTTGATTTACCACTCGAGATCTTGCCTGAAAGCCCAATAATCATTTGTCCTCCTCTTTATAATTGCTTTAGATCTACATGAATATATCGACACCGTAGCTTCAATCAAGTTTGACGAGATAAATTGGGAGTTTTTGATCAGTTTTTGAATATCGAGAATCAATCTCATCTTTCCATGCTGAAAGTACTTCATATTGGTTTTTCAAAGCGTTTTTATTGATTTCTGTCATCCTTTGTTTTGTTGGAGTAAAAGTAGCAATTTTTAACGGAATTATCCTAAGTAAAAAGTAAGGATGTATCTCCTTCTGAATTGAATCCATGAAAGTTCTTAAAGAACTCCTTATACCGTTTAGTGTTGAAGTTGTGAGAGTTACATAGCCATACATATCTAAACCGAATTTTACCCATCTCGACATAATGTCAATTTGTTGTTTGAGGAGTTCAGGTCGTACGTGTGTATTTTCGTGGAAAGACTCAGGGGAAAAACCCTTGAAACAGCCAACTCTCCCAAAATTCCTGTAATTTCGCATTAATTCAAAGTCTGGATCTGTCAAAAACCTCCATGCGTAGTATAAGCTAAGGTTATCATCGAGCCAAAGATAGTATTGATCTTGAATGTTTCGTTTGATTAGAGCTTCCATCATACGCACCGGCCATTCTGGTATTATATCTGGCTGCCCTCCACTCAAATCTATGACTTTAGGTCTATTTTCTTCCTGCAGGAATAAATCGAGTAACTCATCGGCAGTTTTGAAATCCGCCCTTTCTTTTAAAGCAGAAACTAATTCATTATCTACATAACAATACCAACAATGCCAATTACAGGCTGCATTCTGAAACACTTGAACTTCCTCTGCGTCTTTGATGGATATTCCAAGTTTCCAAGCAGCAACTTCCTGTGGTAGTGGGTCTCGTACCCAATCATCACCTTTTTCAGATCTGAAATGATGAATTCGTCCAAGATTTTGACAATTTGGTTTTGTTGAAAGATCTTTTTCTTGCAAAGATCCTTTGAAATTTGTTATCAAGAATCGATCTTTTCCGATGATTGATCTTTTTCTTAGCTCAGCCGCGTAAATATCTGTGTTGATAAAGGCACCACTAAGAAAGGAAATTTAGATTTATTTAATTATTTGGCTTCCCCAGGATCAGTTTCTCCGAATACAGAATCTATCGTGAGTTGTGATTTACGAGGCACCAGCACCACCCACCCTCTGCGGTCACGTTTCGGATAATTGATCGGTGTAATTGAACGAGCGTGTTGGATCCTTATGAGAGTAGCATATAATGCATACTGCCTATCATCCCAGAATTGCTGATCTTGGACATAAATTTCTTTATAGAAATCGTTTTTGATAGTATACCAAGATCTTTTATCGAGTCTATAGAACCATGCATTTGCTACTTGACACAGTCCTACGATTGGCCCAGATGCTCGCTTGAGCAATATAATATCTCCTCCACCAATCCGCTCGTAAGGTGCCTGACGATTAACAGAAAATCTTGATTCGATCGTCTTTTTTCCTTCAAGTAAGAAACGTAAATACGGTTCCCTAAAGATAGCCAGGTGAAGGGCAATATGCGAGTCAAGAAATTTAAGCAGATAAGATTCCCAATAAGGGTCGTCCTCGAGTGTTAATGATAATCCTGCTACAAAGGAGTTTGGAAGTGTTACGGTTTTCATATGAGGCCCTTCTTATCTCTCATTTCACATCTCCGATAATTCTCTTTGCTCCAACTTAATGACTTCGTCAATCTGCCGTTTGGCGATCGAAATAAGACGATGTTCTTTCTTCTCCAATTTCCGACCTATCATGCATTCCACTTTCGGATGAGGAGGACACCCAGCTTTCATGGCACATAATATTCTATGAAGCACATTTGTGCCATTGCACGTGAATATACGATTTCCACTAGTCCAAACATCAGCGGTTTTGCGGTATGGATCACTCCTACTAACAGAGGGAAGTACATCACATGGTAAAATTGAAATGAGGGAGGGGTCGTTGAAACCAGACAAATTCTTATGTCTACGGATCCTGATTCCCATGTATGATTTTTTGTACCAATTGGAATGACATATTTTTTTTGGAGGCTCGATGGATTTATCTTCCTTTTTAGTAAAGATTGCTAAATCAGCACGCCTCCAATCTAATGGAAAATTATGTATCCCAACACATCTTAATGCGTTTCTTTCAAAGTAAGGGGTTTCGTATGCGACATTCGTGGAACTATTTCCAAGATGATCAAGCCCAAGTCTATCAGACCACTTTAGAATAGACTGCCATTCTTCATCGATTTCTGGACGCGTTCCGGCTCTTGGAGCAACCATCAATATGGATCCATTTATCTTACAGATCTTGGAAGCGTTCCAAAGAAACGCACGTTGATATTCTAGATACCAAGGTGGGTCTATGAGTACAGTTTTTGCCACCGAACTTAGGTTGGGAAAGAAATCCTTTAGTAAATCGCACTGCAAGAAGGTACAATGTTTTATGTCGACTCTGAAGTGATTTATAGGGTTCTGGTCTAGTAGAATGAAGCGCCGGTCATATTCGTGATTAGCAACTGTATAAAAAAGGCTCGGGGTACCTAGTAGAGCAATTGTATCTCCGGATTTACTTAATAATAAACAATTTTTAACCAACTCATTTGTCGTTTCGTCAGTAAATCGCCAATCGAAATCCAATGGATGCGGAGGTGATAGTGTATTACGTTTCTCTACCGAGACAGAGATTACTGGCTTGACCCTGGCATTTCCAGAGATTTTCTTGTAGATCTCTGGAGTAATCATTTTTTTTGATGCCAATCTTTCTAGTGAATCAAATACAAACTGTGGATAAACACTTGGCAATGAATTTACTAGAGATTTGAAATCAATTATGCCAGCGTTTATTCGTTCCGATACCCAGCTATCGATTAAGAGTTCATATTCTTCAGTCTTCTTTGTACTGAACGATTTCATTTTCTTGATTCCATAAGGCTAGAAACTGCACTTTTCTTGGCTCGTGTAAACCCTGCTATTTTTTCTCTTTGTTCAGAAAGATTAGGAAGTCTATCTTGGATGTAAAGCATGATTAATTCTGTGAAATATTGTATTTCATCATCAGTAAGAGGACGATTCCTATCAATACCATGCCACTCTTCTATGCATTTCCTGCAACAGCTTGCTGTTGCGTGCTGTGCATAAAATACTACATTACCATTTAGAGGGGTTTGTGTCCCATCACGAAATAGTTCCTTGGAAGGAAGTCTAACATATTTATCTAGGCGTTTAGTGGCCCAGGTTCGTAAGCCTTCTAATCCCTTCCTTTTAGCATTATTGATCGCTATCTCGTCGATATCAATATGCCAATAATGGTGGCGAAACATCTCATACTTTAGTGACTGGAAGGTATAACTTGTATCCTTTAGGTCTCTTTTATCGAGGCGCTCCCAATCAATTAGATTCGCACCACAATTAATGCATTTTTCATTTCTATACGATTTATCTCTGGGCCTTTGGCGGCGGAAACAGTGCAAATCCTTTTCGCAGTCAACACTCGAACAGGAGAGTTCTCCTAGAGGCTCTACGTGACGCCAATCTTTAGTTGTCATTATATATTCAACTCAGCTGTTCTATTAGAAAAAGCTAATGCTCTTCGCAATAAACCCAAATCAAATTCCGTAACTTGACTAAGATCAACCTGTTCTAGAAGAATATCCCTTACAACCTGAGGAATGTCGTATCCTGGTTTTTGAAGAGTCGCGGCTACACCCCACCAATTATACTTTTTAGGGATTCGATATGCAACACAATTTGCTAGAACATCAATAGGTACATTTTCTAATTTAGCTACCTCTTGTACAGTTTGTTTCAGTTTAGGTATTTTCATATTAGCTTTCTTTATGCACATTTGCACGAGTTCATCGGAAGGTCGCCCGAGAATAACCGCTCCTGAAAACAAACTCGCATCTCTTTCTTCGTCATCAAGGGAATTTTCAAAATCCTCAATTACTATCGAGTCTGGCCCAGAATCTCCTTGATATTGTGCAGCATGCCAGAATTCATGGAACAGATCGAATAGCCAACGAGCGTTTGATTTTGACTTTGATTTTATTATTATTATGCTCCGACCGCGCTCATGAAAGAATGCACCCTGGAATGCCCCAGGGTCGTCGAGAGCCATTACAGGAATGCCTAGGCTCCATAAATATCTTACAGCATTTTCGAGTGTAAAGGAACTATAAGTACCAATTATTTTCTGGTGAATTTCGAACGGATTGGTAGGAAGTGATTTTATCGGTAAATGTTGAGCCATTTGTAAGACAATTAATGCCAGATATTGAGCATAGAATGTATATGCATTCAATAGCCGCCTATTTGCCCCTTTACGTAGTTTAAACCGCACGTTCCCAATACGTTCTAAATTCAAACGAAGAGGTTCAGGCCCAATCATATCGCTAGGTGACAAACGTAAGATTTTGCCAATGTTCTCAACAACCTGAATTCCCGAACTATCCACGGTCATAACAGCTTTTCTGTCTTGAATCTTAGATGTAATCCGGAGAGGGAGTAGGCGAGTAACAATGAAATCGTTGTCAAATCCTATTTCTCGCATCCTTCCAATAAAATCACGGTAAGTAATATCTCTGATAGGAATTTGGGCACTATCTGACACTGTAAGATCAAGTGCTTTTATAAATTGCCTGATACGTGCAAGACTAGCGGTCTCATACTCTGTCGATTCATAACGCTGAATCTGTTGTTCTTTGAGCCCTACACGTTCGGCAAGCTCCTTCTGGTTTAGACCCAAAGATATTCGTGCTTTAATAAGAGCTCGAGGAATGCTTTCGAAAGATTGTAGCACAGGTATTGGAGTCTTACTAGCCCACAATAATTCATATTCTCTAACTTGATCCTCAAGTTCTTTGATTTGACTCTTTATTGCATTCTCTTCAATTTCGATAAGAGTTGATCCTTTCCTCTCTTCCTTAATTTTTTCAATATCTGTTAGGCGCTGTCTGAAATTATCTAATTGAGATCCAGTTAATCGAAGTTGACGTTCATTCTTTATCAAGAGATTTCCTCCAAACGAATCTCGACGATCCCTTTACGTTCTCCGGTTTCCCTATCTGTTTGAAAAAATTCAAGAAAAGGTCTCCTAGAGTCAGTTTCAATGATAAAACTTGGGAAATAATCACCTCTGAAAATTACCTTCTGCCTCGCCCTGCCTGGTTGTGTACATAAAAAGGCGTAATCCAAACGAGTAATATCAACACCATCTGGTTCCCATACACAGTCAACGTCGTTTGGAAATTGCTTTGAGGTTACAAAACTACCGTCCAAATAGACGACCTTACAACCCGCGCGTTTTAAGGAATACAATGCTATCTTCAACCCTTCAAGCAATTCTCTTCGATGTGCGTTAGTGCCAAAGCGACGGTATATTTCATCCCAAGTTGCCCGATGAATTCCTGTAGGCAAGTTCCCCCGCTCATCGAAGTTGGCAATCAATACACAACAAAAATGTTGTGTACTTCCTATATAAATATTTGGTTTAAAAATAGGAAAAACTAATCCTTGAAAGCGGATGGTATCGGTATCTTCTTCCAGGTCTTTATGAACTCGGCGAAGAAGCCGACCCTCTCCTCGAACCTCCTCCCCGCCTCCTCGGCGTCCGCCGTCCTCGGATCGTTCAGCCCGTACACACCGCTGCTCGTGAAGTCATCCGTATCGAGCTCGTTGCACGCCGCCCTCACCTGACTCACCACCTCGTAGTCCGGCCTATCAGGATCAAGATAGTCCAGCAGCCTCTTCTCCTGCTTCAGCGTGGGCTCCCACCCCTCCAGCCTCCACATCTCCACGAGCTCAGGGAAGTGGAGCAGCGCCTCAGAGGTCTCCGTAGGACCGCTGTGCACGTCCCAGTACCTCTTCTGCCTGTCCGCCAGCACCTTCCCCAGCTCCGTCTCCGCCGGACCCGTCGGGGCGGCGACCATCACCCTGAACTCCCGCTTGGCCAGCTGCACGGCGAGGTTCATCGTGTTCGCGTTCCCGCCGTGGTGGTTCGACAGCACGAACCTCTTCACCCCGTGCTCCGACAGGCTGCCGATCGTGTCCATCAGCACGTTCAGCAGCGTCATCTCGCTGAACGTTATCGTCCCCCTGAAACCCATGTGGTGCGGCGAGTACCCAGGCCAGCACGGATGCACCGCCAGGCTGTTCGTCCTCCTCGCCACCTCCTCCACGAACGCCCGGGCACCCAACGAATCCATCCCAAGCGGAAGATGAGGCCCATGCTGCTCGACGCTCCCAATCCCGACCACGATCACCGGCGCCGGCTCATTATCAAGCCAGTCCTCGAAAGCCGGACGCGTCAGCTCATGAAGCCAGAACCTGCTCAAGACCCCCTTCTCAGACAAAGAGCACACCACCAGAAAATAGATGCGACCAAATATAATAGATGCGAACACCGGCACCCGACACAGACCGTCCAAGCCGACAGGGAGACACGACGACGCGTGACCATGGAGAGGAGACCGCATGAAGCACGAGATGGAGCTTTTTCGCCCGATAACAACCGACTTGTCATGGCGCCCTGTGAAAAAACGTAGGGGGGTATCGCCGAATGGACGAAAAAACCGTCATTCGGATAGTCCGTGGGCGCCACAGAATCAGCACCCATCCACAAGGAGACCATGGGGAGGAGGAAGAGGGACTTTTTCACCGGATAACAACTGGCCTGTCAGAACGCACTGTGAAAAAAGGTAGGGGGGTATCGTCTATTGGAAGAAAAAAAACGCCAATAGACAGGACTGAAGCCGACGGGTAAGAAAAAAAATTCCCGTTATCCATAGTAGCAGTGGATAAGGCGGGCTACTTCATCATGTAGTCGCCGAGCACGCCCCTCGCCCTCTCCCTCCTCTCCTGGAACCCCGTGAGGAAGACCTTGACGCGGTCAGCCAGCTGCCTCTTGCACTCCCCGCACATGATGCCGCCGCTCCTGCAGAGCCGTTCACGCTCAACAAGCTCGCCGTCGTCCTCCTCGAAGAGGAAGAAGTAGTAGGCGTACACGTTGCAGACCTCCGGCCTGCCCCCAAGCCTCCTCTGCTCCTCCACCGTGTCCCTCCCCCCCGTGAAGGCCCTCATCACCTTCTGAGCCGCCCTCCTCGGCGGATCCGTGGTGAAAATGGCCGAGTCAGGCTGACTGGAACTCATCTTACCGCCCTGAGCCAAGCCCGGCAGGAACTTAGCGTGTATCTGCGCAGGCTTATAGTAGCCCATCTTCTTGGCTATGTCGCGGGTCATCCTCCAGTAGTTGTCCTGGTCGATCGCCGCCGGAATCAGGCACGGGATGTTCTCCCCCTCCCTGACGCTCTGCAGGAAGCAGGTCATCGCCTGCAGGGCAGGGTACCAGATCATCCCAATGTTGGTGCTCTCCTGGAACCCGAACACGGCCTTCACCGTGCTGAACGTCACCCTCTTGGCGACCTTCAGGCCGAGCCTGTAAACCTCCCCTATGTGGTCAGTGTCGCTGAAGATGAAGGTCTTCTCAGGGTCCAGGCCGCACGCTATGACGTCAAGCGCGTTATCGTAGGTGAAGCCCACCGCCTGCTCGAGGGTGAGATCGTCGTCGTGAAGGAACTTCTCGTCGTCCGTCATCTGGAAGTAGAGGTCAGCGTCGAAGGCGTCCTGCAGGTACTTGCAGAAGAACCACGGCAGCAGGTGTCCGAGGTGGACGTGTCCGCTGGGCCCGCGGCCCGTGTACAGGCCCACCCTGCGGCCCTTCTCGTACTCGCCCAGCCACCAGTCCAGGTCCCTGTGGCTCATGTACACTCCCCGCCGGAGCTGCAGGTGCATGCCTCCGGCGTGCTTCGCGATGCGTTCCGCCAGGTCCGCGGTCATGGGCTGGACCCCGAACTGCTCAATGAGCTTGCCGTAGTCGATGTCGCCGCTGACCTCCCAGGGCGTCACCACCATCTCCCTATCCTTCTCAGTCATGCAGAACACCCCCCGCCGAACCGGCGAGGAGAACCAAACTCAGGGACGCGGAGCCACAGCCAGAAGACCCCTCGGCACCCCCGCTCAGGGGGACCGAGCCCAGTCCGAGTGATACACACTCATGCTCCCCGTCTCCGAGTATTGAATTGTGGCTGATCCTTTTAAAAAGGTATTCGTCACCCCGCTATCCGCTTATACATGGAGACGGCGTCCACGTACTCGCCGCGGTACTTGACGCCGCCGGGGATGACCCCGATCCTCCTGTACCCCATCTTCTCGTAGACGTGGATGGCCCGCTCGTTGATGCTGAAGACCTCGAGGATTATGGACTCGAGCCCCGCTGCGACCGCGCGCCTCTCAGCCTCCCTCATGAGCTCCTGGCCGATGCCGATCCCCCTGTACCCGTCCTTCACGGAGATGCCCAGGGAACCGACGTGGCTCATGCGCCCGGGCCTCGGGTTGACCTCGCAGCTGGCCACAATCCTGCCGTCCACCTCGGCGACCACCGCTATGTGCACGCCCTTCTCCAAGTCGGCGAGGTTCCTGGCGAGCCATTCGATCTCAGAGTCGCGTGTCTTCTTCTGGTCGGCGGCGATCATGGCCTCCTCCTCGACCAGGCTGTTGATGAACTCCAACATGTCATCCAGGTCGTCCCATTCGGGGGCTCGGATGATGACCTCTCTGCCGTCACTCGCCGCAAAGCGCCTTATGAAAGCCCCCGCCCTCAAAGCCTCTCGGCGAGAAAGACGCAGAACAGGTAGAAATGGTTTAGGGCGGCACCGACCGGCTCACGTTCGCCTCAGGATGTCGAGGAGGGCGCCCTCAACTGTCTTCCCGGGCGGCGGGTTCTCGACTATCTTCCCGACCCTCTCGCCGTCCCTGTCAAGCACCACGATGAGGGGTATCTTCACCACGTCGAACTCCTTGACCTCAACAGGCGAGGGCGGGATCCTCCACCTCTCCGTCGAGCTCTTCGCGTCCCTCATTATGTGCCCGAGGACCCTCACCTCGAGCCCCGTAGCCTCCGAGATAAGGTCCAGGACGGGGACGTTCCTCATGCAGTCTGGGCACCACTCCGCCGAGAAGACGACCACGACATAGCCCCCCGACAGCCTCTTAAGCTCCCTGACGGTGCCCTCGTTGAGCTTGTACTCGGCCCTCCGCCTCGCGAAGACCTCCTGGGTCCTTCCCGCCGTCGCAACGTACACGTCAACCGACTCAGAATGGTCCCTCAGCCTGGATAGATCGTGCCCCATGACGCATCATAGGGAGATCCGGTGAACCGGATAATAAACTTCAGCCAAGGCACGGCAAACGTAATAAATAGTTCGTCCCGATTCTATAGGCAATATATAAAAAGCGGGGAAATATAGTACCCCTAGCGCAATTCTCAGGAGGCTATATGAGGCTTGTCGAAGAACGACCGTGCGGAGGAGCTTCGCAAGATCCAGGTGACCGGCGGCTCCACGTACATAATCTCCCTTCCCAAGGACTGGGTCGACCAGATGGGGCTGAAGAGGGGCAGCGTCGTCAGCATCTCCCAGAAGGACGACATGACCCTGACCCTCTCGTCGAAGTCGACCGAGGCCGGCGACAAGATCAAGAGGGTGATAATCACCCCGAAAGACGAGGACGCGCCTGAGAGCATAGTCAGGAGGGTCGTCTCCGCCTACCTCATAGGATACAACATCATACAGCTCAAGTCAACCCACCAGAGGATAGACTCCGCCATCCGCTTCGCAGTCAAGGACTTCACTAGGAAGAAACTCGTGGGCACCGAGATACTCTCGGATGTGCCCAACGAGCTCACCCTCCAGGTCCTCCTCAGCTACTCAGAGCTCTCGGTGAAGGACGCCCTCAGACGGATGAGCATCATCTCCGCCTCGATGCACAGGGACGCCATGGCCGCCCTCACGACGGACAGCCCGCGCCTGGCCAGAGAGATCATAAGCATGGACGACGAGGTAGACCGCTTCAGCTTCTACATCATAAGGTTGCTGAAGAGCGCCGTGATGGACGGCCACATCCTGAAGGAGAGCGGCCTCAACTCCCCTAGGGAGTGTCTCGGCTACCGCCTGATAACCAAGTCCATCGAGAGGATGGCCGACCACGCGGTCAACATAGCCGAGAACCGGCTCACCCTCACGATGCAGCCGATAAACGAGGACATCGTCGCGGAGCTCAATAGGATCAGCGGCTCGGCCCTGAAGGTCTTCGAGGACGCGCTCGAGGCGCTCTTCGACTTCAACTACGCCGAGGCGGACAAGGTGATGGAGTCCGCGGAGGAGACCCGTGGTATGGAGGCAGAGGTGATCCACAGGATCATAAAGCTCGCCAGCCCAGGGGAGGTACCCGCCCTGAGGCTTATAGTCGAGAGCATTGTGCGCACCGCGGAGTACGGCTCGGACATCGCCGAGATGGTCCTGAACATGACCGTGAAGGACGCGGTCACCGAGGCGTGAGCCCAAATCATTTTTAAGCCCAGAGTCGACCGAGATTAGTCGCTCAGGGATCGTGGTCTAGCTTGGTCTAAGATACGCGGCTCGGGCCCGCGTGGTCCCCGGTTCAAATCCGGGCGGTCCCACCA
>Ga0315289_10003819_pt1 | contig 22672 bp, 18 predicted proteins | sample YL17G11_40_MG_FD_203452 | JGI IMG/M metagenome (GOLD analysis project Ga0315289, IMG submission 203452) | Sediment microbial communities from Yellowstone Lake, YNP, Wyoming, USA - YL17G11_40 | ecosystem: Environmental > Aquatic > Freshwater > Lake > Sediment | place: USA: Wyoming | collected... | reverse complement strand
GTTCGACAAGCTGTCCCTGCGGGCGGAGGCTGAGGTTTTCCGCAAACTGGAGCCGGTGGCGGGGCGCGGCTTTTCCAGAGGACTGGGCTACCGCACCGATGCTCCCAACCTCCCTGGCATTCAAGCGGAGTTCATCAAGGGCACGTGGCCCTACATCCGCACCTTGGGCGTGAGCGGCTTCAACATCTGGCATGAGCGCGATCTGTGCCGCTTCCGGGAGGGCGTCGAACTGGGGCGATGGAAGTGTGAAGTTGACTGGAACAGCATCCAGCGCCCCGGCTACAGCCCGGACTTCTATCAGCCGTCCGCCTCGGACTCGATGTTCTACGCGATCGGGACAAAGCTGGAGGACTGGGAGCCGAACGTCCGCGGGGCCGCGTTGCGCCGGTATAACCAGCCCCTGCTCGCTTACATCGCCGGCAAGCCCGAACGCTTCACGGAAAGGAGCCACAATTACCTGCCCGGCGGGGTTGTCGAGAAGCAGATCATCGTCGTCAACGACTCTCGTGAGACAGTCGAATGCACCTGCGAGTGGTCGGCCAACCTGCCCAAGAGCGCGGGCGGCACGAGCGTGGTTCGCGTGCAGCCCGGCCAGAATGAGCGCATCCTCGTCCGCTTCGCATTGCCCAAGTCCGACGGGCCGCAGACCTACAACATGCAGCTCAAGGCCACTTTCAGCACCGGAGAGGTGCAGGAGGACGCCTGCGACCTCCACGTGCTGGCGCCGGCCAAGGCGCCGCGGGTCAGGAGCAGGATCGCCCTCTACGATCCGCACGGCGAGACGGCCAAGCTGCTCGATGAACTCGGTCTCCGTGTCGATACCGTCCAGGTGGACGCGGACCTGAGCGCCTACGGGCTTCTCGTGATCGGCAAGAAGGCGCTCACGGTGGACGGCAGGGCCCCTGACCTTTCGCGTGTGCCCGAAGGGCTGAAGGTCGTGATGTTCGAGCAGGCCGCGACGGTGCTGGAGCATCGGCTCGGCTTCAGAGTGGAGGAGTACGGCCTGCGCTGCGCCTTCACGCGGGTGGCGGGCCATCCGATCCTGGAGGGCCTGACCGACGAGAACCTGCACGACTGGCACGGGGAGGCGACGCTCGTGCCGCCGTCTCTGCCGCTCCAGGAATACTACTCCTACCCGAAAGTCGAATGGTGCGGCTTCGACTCGCCCCGTGCCGGACGCTGCGGCAACTACGGCAACGTCTCGTCGGTTATGATCGAGAAGCCCGCCTCGGGCGACTTCCTGCCCATCGTGGACTGCGGGTTCAACCTCCAGTACAGCCCGCTGATGCTTTACCGAGAGGGCAAGGGCATGGTGCTATTCTGCCAGGTGGACGTGACTGGCCGAACCGAGGAGGAGCCGGCGGCCCGACGCCTGTCGGCGAACATCGTGGACTTCGCGGACGGCTGGTCGGCTCCCGCGGAGCGCAGCGCGGTCTACGCCGGTGAGGCTGCCGGCCTGGAGCACCTGAAGGCCGCCGGCACCGCCGTCACGGCTTATGACGGGCAGGCGCTGCGAGACAACCAGGTCCTGGTCGTAGGGCCCGGCGCGGGCGGCCAGTGGGCCGCCAACGCCGCGCCGGTAGCCAAGTGGATCAAGTCCGGCGGGCATGTGCTCGCGCTCGGCCTCTCCCAGCAGGAGGCCGAGGCCGTGCTCCCGTCCACCGTGCATATGGAGGTCAAAGAGCACATCTCCAGCTACTTTGCGCCTTCCGGGCCCGGCACGGCGGTCACGGGCGTTGGCTGCGGCGACCTGATGATCCGCGACCCGCGGCAAGTGCCGTTAGTGGTCGGGGGGGCGGTGCCGATGGGCGACGGCGTAGTCGCCGTGTCGGAGGACGGAAACGTCGTTTTCTGTCAACTCGCGCCATGGCAGTTCGACTATAAGGAGTTGTACAACACCAAACCTGCGTTCCGGCACCTGAGCTTTGCTGTGAGCCGGATCCTGGGCAACATGGGCGTGGAGTTCCGAACGCCTCTTCTGAAGCAGGCGGCGGCGCAGGCAGGCGCTGAGGAGAAGCGCTGGCTGAACGGTCTCTACTTAGAGGAGCCGGTCCTGAACGATGACGATCCGTATCGGTTCTACCGCTGGTAGGCGTCGCCTCGGGCCGTGGAAGCTCAAGCGACGGCCTTTCAGAGGGCCGCCGGCTTTCGAAAGAGCCGATTGGCCTTGCCTTGTTCGACGATGCCGGCTGCGCTCATCATGCGTCCGCCGAGCGTGCGCAGGAGAAGGTGCTGAATCGCAGAAAGGTAAACGAGACATGAGTTGGGACGAGTTCCGGAGTAGTCCGATCATAGCGCGGCACCCGCGTAATCCGATCCTCGCGCCGTGGGACGTGCCTTATCCCTCAGGGCAGGTGTTCAACGCCGGCGTCACGAAGTGGCGCGGGCGCTATGTGATGGTCTTCCGCAATGACTACGACCACGACGAGCACCGGCACCCGAACAAGACTAACCTGGGCCTGGCCTACAGCGACGACGGCATCGAGTGGCAGGTCGAACCGAAACCGTGCTTGGAGTTGAGCACCAGTGAGATCCGGCGCGTCTACGACCCGCGCCTGACGGTCATCGAAGGGCGCCTCTACGTTTGCCTGGCCGTTGACACGCGACACGGCATCCGCGGCGCTGTGGCCGTGACCGACGACCTGGAGCACTTCGAGATGCTGAGCCTCAGCGCGCCCGACAATCGCAACATGGCGCTCTTCCCGGAGAAGCGAGACGGGCTCTTCATGCGGCTTGAACGCCCGTTCTCCATCTACGGCCGGGGAGCCCCTGAGGCCTTCGACATGTGGTTCTCCCGCTCGCCCGACTGCCGCTACTGGGGCGACAGCGAGCTGGTGCTGGGCTCCGAGCAAGTGCCTTTTGCCAACAGCAAGATCGGCCCGGCCGCGCCGCCGGTGAAGACCGACAGGGGTTGGCTGACGGTCTTCCACGCCGTCTTCAAGGACGAGAGCCGCGAGCTGCCGAGCTGGCAGGGGGGCTGGCACAAGCTTTACACGGCCGGCGTTCTGCTCTTAGACCTGGCCGAACCGTGGCGCGTCGTCGGCATGTGCCCCGACCCGTTGCTCGTGCCGGACGAAGCCTACCCGTACGAGATGGACGGCTACCGCGGAGGCGCGGTCTTCCCCTGCGGGCTCATCGTCGAGGATGACGGCGAGGTGAAGCTTTACTACGGCGCAGCCGACACGGTCGTCGCCCTGGCAACGGCACATGCGGACGAACTGATAGCGCTCTGCAAGCCGTTCGCCCACTGACAGTGGTCCGGGAAAGCGCAGAAGCGTCTCACCCGATCTTGGCGTCGGCGCTCGGCGAGCCGCCTGATCGGGCGCGTCCGCCCGCTTCTCACCGGTAGTATCCGTACTGCTCGACGGCCTCCACGAACGCGTAGATGTTCTCAAGGGGACACTCCGGCTCCAAACGATGCGCCGGGCTGCAGATGTAGCCTCCTCGCTTGCCGACCGTCTCAATGAGTCTTTTCACCTCTGCCTTCACGTCCTCTGGGGTGCCACGGGACATGGTGCTCTGGCTGCCCACGCCACCCCAGAACGCCAGCCGGCCGCCATAGCGGGCCTTCAGTTCCGCAAGGTCGTTCGCTTCAGGCTGGACCGCCTGAAGGATGTCAACGCCCGCCCCTATCAATCCTTCGGCTGCGAAGCCGACGTACCCGTCCGAGTGGTAGGCGATAGGAATGTCAGGGCGCACGGAACGAGCCCGGGCTATAATCTTCTCGAGCGGCGGGACCAGGAACTCCCGCCACATGGCCGGACTCATGATCGGTCCCCTCTGACAGCCAATGTCATCCCCGATCCACAGGACGTCAACCCCCGCCTCGACATAAGCAACCGCTATGCGTGCTTTGATGTCGGAGATGCGCTCGAAGAGGAGTCGCATCATCTCGGGGTTGGCGTGCATGTTGACCAGGACCTTTTCCATGCCCATCAGCGCGTTCGCCTGCTCGAACGTCCCCGACTCGTAACTTGAGACAGCCGCCAGCCCGCGGGACTGTATGTCCTCCACCCCGCGGCGCATCTCCCGGAGCACGGGCGTGCATGCCGGCAAGGGGTAGTCTGCCACCTCCAGAACCGACGCCAACCCCGCCATCGGATTGATCCTCTGTCCGAAGTGGAAGTAGCCGACCGGCCGCACCCCGACACCCCAGTCGTCCACTTTTGCATCGGACGGGAAACGAGCCGTATAGGGCGAGCGGTCAATCTCTTCGGGCACGGCGTGATACTTCGCGAACCTGATGTCCACCCTGAAGTAGTCGTCGGGGTCGTGGACTCCGCGCTCCGCCTTCAGCTTCTCCTCCAGAAAAGGGGTCAGAGGGAGTTCGAAGGGAACGCGATCCGGCTCTTGCCGGGAGATGGTCGTCAGTACCCTTTGACGGGACGTCATTTGATCTTTCCCGTTTATGTAGTTCAGCCCTTTAGGTCGCGCCGAGGCCGTGAAACTGCATCGCGGCCGGCACGCCTGATACGGTAAAGGACGGGGTCCCTCCGTTACGATGGGCCTTTGCAGTTCGGGCCAAGCAAGGCTCTGGCAAGGAGGAGGGACTCCATGAAGATAGTGTCCCTGGATGTGCATGCGGAAACAAGTCAGTTGTGTGTCGTCAAGGAAGGCGGCGAGGCATTGTTAGAGATGAAGGTGGCTACCCGGGCCGAGGAGTTGCAGCGCCCTTTGCCTTACGCGGGGCTCGGCCTGGGGCAGGGCTGCGCCTCTTGCGCACGAGGAATGCCGTACCGAGCGCAATCAGAATGGCACCTGCTGCAACCGCGCCCCACCGGTATGGGCGGGCCCATCCGAACTCGGGCTGCTCGTGGCGACGGGACACCACGAGGAGCGCCCCGTCCCAATGGCGCCCGAAGGAGCTGAGCCTCATGCTTCGGGAACCCAGGGGCGGCTGGATTGTTGCCACTTGATCGGGGCCGGCCATCCAGACAACGACGAAGTGGTCGCCGTCCACGTGGGCGATGCCGGGCGTGGCGCTTGTCACGGCACGCAGGTCGTCGAGGCGGAGCTTGTATGGACGCGCCTCCAGGCCCAGGGCCGCTGCAGCCTTCACGAGGCCGGCGAAAGACGTGCCCGTTGGGCGGTCAGTGCCGGCCGCGAGAGCGACCTGGTCAAGCTGGGCCTCGACGCCGAGCCACTTTGCGCAGAAGGTGAGACAAAGGGGGCCGCAGAGGTTCTCCAACCTCTCCCTTTGCGTCAGCAGCCGGGCCGCCGAGGCAACTGCCGGAAGCAGCAAGGAGAGGAGCAAGAAGGCGCCGAGCAGGCCGGGCTTACGGCGCAGGCCTTGCGTGCCTTGCCTGCGCTGTAGGACGGCTTTCCACATGCGCTATCCTGCCGGGCGGCGGCGGCTGAGGGCGATGGCGGCGATGAGGAGGAGAATGAGGACTCCGCCCCCTACAAGGAGCCACGGGGACAACGGGCCCCGGGGCGGGGGAGCCGCGGCCTGCACGGGAGGAGCGGCGGGCGTCGCAGCTTGCGCAGGCGCGGGCCGAGGCGGCCTCGGCTGAGCCGTCTCCTTGCGCACCTTCTCAACAAACTTATCCATCGCCTGGCCGCTGAGGGTGTCCGCACGGGGCGCGGTGCCTTCTCCATCGGAGATATATTGAGTCCCCCTTATCATGTCGTAGACTTCCATCCCCGCCGGGAACTTGATGCCGAAAACGGCCGGATCAATGGGCTCGTTGATCTGCACTTCTGTAACCGTATTGCTGGAAGACCCTTTGACCGATTGGACATTTAGGTCCCAGGATTGCAGGTGCCATCCCACCTTCTCGTCTTTGGCGTACCGCATTTCCGCCTCCGATATGACGCTGCCATCCTCCTTGAGGCGCTGGAGTCTCACGATACAGCCGCTCATGTCCTGGGCGAGCCAGCAGCGGTACCGGCTGCTCCCTCCTGAGCGACTCGGCACGTCAATCACAAGGCAGGGATGGCCATCATGCTCGGCGGCTCCAACTAAAGAGGCCATCTGGTGGTCAGCCCATCCCAATACAGGGTCGAGCAAGCGGTAGGCTGCGAATACCGGCCCGCTATCGAGTTCAATTCGGTAAAGGCTGTCTCGGCTTATGTACGCAAAATTCCAACAAAGGTCCCTGGCCTCTCCGTTGAGAATGGTTCCGGATTGGTCGTACGGGGCGAAAGCGCGAAGCTTGCCGTCCCAGACCATCCGTCGAATGTCATACCGCACCTTTTGGCCTTCAATTGTCAGGGTCGTTACCGCGTCCACAGTTGTGTCTTCTGACGGGGCCTCATACGCAATTCCGTCCCACGAGTCGTCGGCGGTCATCTTTATTGACCCCTTCGGATAGAAGACCTTGGCGACCCATGTGAACTTGACCGACTTCACAGCCTGCTCATAGGCGAGAACCTGCTTCACAGCCGAATCAACGTCCGCGGCTGGAGCGGTCTCGGCGGCAGGCGGAATCCCCAACCCAGCCGCCAAGACGGCACTCACAAAAGCCGCAAGCACACGTTTCGTTCGCATTCTCAGAACCTCCGCAGGGCCTCTGCCTGGGAAGACGGCGCTTACGCCTGGCCCACAGGCCGGCCGGGACATAGGGCCCACGGGGATCTTAGAATGAGAGGCCAGCCAGCCGATCCGCCGATTGAATGCACTTCTCGTCCTCCCCATTACCATTCGCACAACAATACCTCGCGTGGTTCGCGTCCTCTATTGTGCAATATTCCGGGTTAGTGCAGGCGCTTTCAGGCGTGCCGCCGCAATCCTCGGTAGCGCTTTCGCAGGAATACATTGTGCAACTCTTATTTTGCTCAGCCATCACATGCCCCCCCGTAACCATGGAGTGAGTAAAGAAGATGTCCTTCGCGGTGTAGGGAAGGTACTTCTTAATCTGATTGCTGGCGAAGAAGCAGGTCCATTGTGAGCAGCTCCTGTTGTCGCAGCTGCCGCCTCTAACAGCCGCCGCTGCTCGGGCGGAAAGTCCCGCCGGGTATTGCGCCGGCCACACGCCGAGACCCAGGCAAATCGCCCCAACGCCAAGAAGCGTGAAAGCTCTCATAGCTCACCTCCCCATCTCATTGTGTAAAATCGTCACGGCATAAGGCAAAATACGCCGACATCGCTACTGCCCGAGAAAACCTCCTTCCTAATGAGCCTCCGGCCCCGTGGCGTATCCCCCTACTGATAGTGTCAACACATACTGCCGCCCCGCCGAAGTCTTCAGGCGAAACTTGAGAGTTCCCGCCACCGGGCCCACCGATGCCGGCTTCAGACAGAGATCGTATCTGTGCACTACCGGAGAGGGAGAATCCCGATGCTGGACCGTCAGCGATTCCGTCGCGCCCTCGATTGCTTCAACGGCGAATGCCTCGCCGTGGTGAGACTGAAGCGTCACCAGCGCCGTCTTGGCGGCGCCCACCGGCACCGCCCCAAGCAAGACTGCCGAGGGGAGGGCGTACAGGTCGTCCACGACCAGGGCCTTAACCGGCGCGGATCGGCTCACGAATGGGCCCGAGACCAGCACGGCCCTAAACCGGATGCGGCCTTGCAGGACACCATAGGGCGCCTGCGGCTTCATGCGGGCACTGAGCCGGAACAGTTTCCCGGCGTCTCCTACAGGCTGGAAGCCTGCATCAACGCCTTCCGGCGCCGAGACCACCTCCATGGTCCGCACCGGCTGAGGAGAGAGGCATTCGATCTCGACGCTCTTTTGCGGCGCTTCGCCCTTCACCACGTCGCCAAAGGACAGTGCGGCGGGCGCGAGGCGGTATGAGGCCTGCACCACGCATCTTGCCGTCATCTTGAGTGGTGTGCTCTCGCCCAGCCTCGATTTGGCGATTCCGATGACGGATTCGGAGAACTCTTTCGGCAGGGATTCAGGGGCGAGGCCGGCCTCGAGGTCAATGTGGGCCGTCACCGTCGCCTTTTGGCCCGGGCCGAGCTTGAGGCTTTGCGGCTCGACCTTCGTGCAGGCGCAACCACCGTGCAAGGGGTTGACATCGAACGTCTCGCGCTTGTCCTCGTTGACAAGGTGGAACTGAATGTCGAAGTTGTCGGTTTGCCAGACCGCGCCGAGGTCCTGATCGGCGTCGAGGCACCGCACGCCGGGCATGAGGGCCTTCGAGGAATCCCAATCGGGGGCCTGGCCGCGGGCGCGGGAGATGTAGACGCCGAAGTAGGTGCCGAAGAGGAAGATGACCAGACCAAGAGCTGCCAGCGGCGGGATCCACCCCCAGAACTTCCCCGCGGCGGCAGGACTCGCTCGCGGATTCTCGTCCATCGCTTGCGCGCCTTCCCAATACCGGTAACAGTATACCCCCCCCCGACTTCCTGTCAAGGGTTATTTTTTCTGCCCCGGGATCGGGAGAACTGTGACGGGAATCGCAACATTCTAAAGCGACACGGCCGCGGAAGGAGCAGGAGCACGACGACGACCCTCCTTCGTCCGCCGTACGGCGGACTTCGGAGGGCAAACGAGCAGGAGCAAGAGAAAGAGCACGAGGGCGACAACGAGGACGAGGACGAGGGCGAGCAAGAGAAGGAGCACGAAAAAGACGAAGGGCACGGGCTATTCGAGGTCGGCGAGGTTTTGGATGATCTTGGTGAGTTGTGCGCGAAGCTCCTCGGCCCGCTCCCTTCTCGGCTGGACTACTTCGTCGGGGGCATTAGCGAGGAACGCAGCATTATTCAGGACGGCCTCGATGGCCTCGATGTGGTTCTCGACTTCGGCCCTCTGCTTCTGGAGCCGCTGCCGCTCGGCCTCGATGTCAATGAGGCCCTCGAGCTGGAGGAAAAGCTCGATCGTGCCCACCACGGTGGTGGCGCAGCGGGGCGGCTTAGGCGCCTGACCGCCGTGTTCCATTCCCTCCAAGACCGCCATCTGCATCAGGAAGTCCTCATGGGCCGCGATGACGGCGTCGGTCACCTCGTCGGGCGCGGCAATCGTCACGGTGACCGCCGTGCGGTCGGGCAGGCCTTTCTCCTTCCTGACGTTGCGCACAGCGCGAACTACGTCCTGAAGCAAGGCCATCTCCGCTTCGAGATCCTCGCGGCGCCGCGCCGGATCGCCAGCGGGCCAGGCAGCCACGATCAGGGCCTCCGCTTCCATGGCGTCCGCTGCCGGAAGGGATGCCCGGCGGGCATGCGTCTTCAGATGCTGCCAGACCTCTTCGGTGAGGAAAGGGGCGAAGGGATGCAGGAGGCGGAGCGATTGGTCGAGCACACTGGCAAGGGTCTCCCGCGCGACGATGCGGTCTGGGGGCGTATTGCCCCGCTGGAGCCGCGGCTTGATGATCTCGACGTACCAGTCGCAGAACTCATGCCAGAAGAAGTCGTAAAGGGCCTGCGCCGCCTCATGGGTGTGGAACGCTTCGAGGTTGGAGGTGACGGACTCGACGGCGGCCTGCAGTCGGCTCAGTATCCACAGGTCCTCGAACCTGCGGCCGGCGGCGAGTGCGGCGGCGTCGGGGCGCCGGGCCCGGGACGGCTTGAGGTTCATCAGGACGAAGCGGCACGCGTTCCATACCTTGTTGGCGAAGTTGCGTCCCATCTCGAACTTCGACTCGTTCAGCTTCAGGTCCTGCCCCTCGGTGGTGAGGGTGATGAGCGAGAAGCGGACGGCGTCGGCGCCGAAACGCTCGATCAGGTCCACGGGGTCTATGCCGTTGCCAAGGGACTTGGACATCCGGCGGCCCTGGTGGTCCAGGATGGTGCCGTGGATGTAGACATCCCTGAAGGGCACGTCGCCCATGAACTCCATGCCCATCATGACCATGCGGGCCACCCAGAAGTAGATGATGTCCCGGGCGGTGACGAGGGTGCTCGTCGGATAGTAGCGCTTCAGGTCCTCCGTCTCCTCCGGCCAGCCGAGCGTGCTGAAGGGCCAGAGGGCGCTGGAGAACCAGGTGTCGAGGACGTCTTCGTCCTGGTGGAAATCGCGCCCGTCGCACTCGGGGCAGCGGTCCGGCGCCTCGCGCGCGATGACGGGGTTCTCGCACGCGGCGCAATAGTAGACCGGCAGGCGGTGACCCCACCATAGCTGGCGGCTGATGCACCAATCGCGCGCCTCCGCCAGCCAGCTCAGGTAGAAGTCCTTCCAGCGAGCAGGATGAAACTTGACCCGCCCGCTCTCCGCCACCTCGATGGCCATCTGCGCCAAGGGCTTTGTTTTCACATACCATTGGTCGGACAGGTACGGCTCGACCACGGTGTGGCAACGGTAGCAGTGGCCGATTGAGTGCCGGTGGGGTTCGACCTTCGCGAGGTGCCCGCGCTCGTGGAGGTCCTCGATGAGCGCCTCGCGACACTCGAAGCGGTCCATGCCTTCGTACTGCTCGCCCGCCGCCAGCGTCATCTTGCCGTCTTCGTCTATGACAACCACGGCAGGCAGGTCGTGCCGTCGCGCCAGCACGAAGTCATCGGGATCGTGGGCGGGGGTGACCTTGACGGCTCCGGTGCCGAAGGCCCGGTCCACCCAGTCGTCGGCGATGACCGGTATCTCGCGATTCAGGAGGGGCAGGATGAGGGTCCGGCCGATGAGGTCCTTGTAACGCGCGTCTTGCGGATGGACTGCCACGGCCGTGTCGCCGAGCATCGTCTCGGGGCGGGTGGTGGCCACGGTCACGTGCTCGTCGGGAGAGCCCCTGACAGGATAGCGGATATACCAAAGGCTGCCTTCGTGGTCGTCATGATCGGTCTCGATGTCGGAGAGGGCGGTGCGGCACCGGGGGCACCAGTTGACGATGTACTTGCCGCGGTATATGAGTCCCTTCTCATGGAGGCGGACGAAGGTTTCGAGGACGGCGCGGCTCAGCCCTTCATCCATGGTGAAGCGCAAGCGGTCCCAGTCGCACGAGCAGCCGAGTCGTTTGAGTTGGTCAATGATGCGATTGCCGTACTGCTCCTTCCATCGCCAGACGCGCTCGACAAACCGTTCGCGGCCGAGGTCCTGCCTGTGCAGGCCCTCTTTGGCAATCTCCCGCTCGACGATGTTCTGCGTGGCGATGCCGGCGTGGTCCGTGCCCGGGACCCAGAGGACGTTGCCGCCCTGCATGCGGCGGAAACGGACGAAGATGTCCTGGAGGGTGTTGTTGAGGGCATGGCCCATGTGAAGCTCCGCCGTGACGTTCGGCGGCGGGATGACGATGGTGTACGCCGTGCCCGGCCTACCCGGCTCCGTGTGGAAGAGCTTGCGTTTCTCCCAGAGCCGGTACACACGGTCTTCTATCTGGGCGGGCTCATAGCGCGGGGACAATTCCTTGGCCATGCTAAACCGGTCCTTCGCCTTCAGTGGGCGAGCGGCCGGAGGACAAGCCCAGCGCCTGGTCTTCCATGAGGAGCTTGTACTCGACGCTGTCCAGGAGGGCTCGCCAGCTTGCGTCTATGACGTTCTCACTCACCCCGACGGTCCCCCAGACGCGCGTCGAGTCGGCGCTGAGGATCACGACGCGCACCTTGGCCGCCGTAGCGGCTTTGGGGTTGATGACGCGCACCTTGTAGTCGGTCAGGCGCACGTCGTTGAGCGCCGGGTAGTGGCTGTTGAGGGCTTTCCTGAGAGCGCCGTCAAGGGCGTTGACCGGGCCGTCCCCTTCGCTGGCGGTGTGCACTAATTGTCCGCCCACGCTCAGCTTAACGGTGGCGTCCGTGACAAGCGAGCCGTCGGAGTGCTTGATGACGCTCACGTGGTAACTGACGACATCGAAATGCGGGCGGAAGGTGCCGGCAGCCTTCTTGGCAAGGAGTTCGAAGGAAGCCTCTGCCGCCTCGTACTGGTAGCCCTCATGTTCGAGCTGCTGGAGCGTGCGAAGGAGCCTGGCGACCTGGTCGCGCTCGTGAGTGATGTTGAACTGCTCAACCTTCGCCAGCATGCTCGCGTGCCCGGAGAGTTCGCTGAGCAGGAACCTGCGCTCGTTGCCCACCAGCTTGGGGTCAATGTGCTCGTAAGCGTGGTCCGCCTTGCGCATGGCGTCCACGTGCAGGCCGCCCTTGTGGGCAAAGGCGCTTGAGCCGACGAACGGCTGGTGCGGATCAGGGATCAGGTTCGATACTTCGCACGTGAAACGCGAGACTTCGGTGAGCTTTTGCATCTGGGCACCGGTGATGCAGCGGAACGCCGTCTTCAGGTTGATGATCGGGATGACCGAGCAAAGGTCGGCATTGCCGGCGCGCTCCCCAAGGCCGTTCATCGTGCCCTGGACGTGGACGGCGCCGCTCTGGACGGCGGCTACGGAGTTGGCCACGGCCAGGCCGCTGTCATTGTGGCAGTGGATGCCGACGGGGCAGCCGATCTCCGCCACAGCGCAGGCGGTCTCGCGCGCCACCTCATCGGTCAGGGCGCCCCCGTTGGTGTCGCAGAGCACGAGGCAGTCCGCCCCTGCTTCCGCGGCGGCTCGGGCCACTTGCATGGCGTGTTTCCGGTTGCTCCTACAGCCGTCGAAGTAATGCTCGGCGTCTACTATGACCTCGCGTCCGGCATCTTTCAGATACCTGACCGAGTCCTCGACCATGCGGAGGTTCTCTTCGAGCGTGGTGCGGATCACCGTCGTGACGTGGTAGTCCCACGCCTTGGCGACGATGGTCACGACAGGCGTCTCGGCGTCCAGCACGGCCTTGAGCCACTTGTCCCGCTCGGGAGTGGTATCTGCGCGTCGCGTGCTGCCGAAGGCAGCAATTTTTGCGGTCTTCAGTGCAAGGCCGCGGGCCTTCTGAAAGAACGCCTGGTCCTTGGGATTGGAGAGGGGATAGCCGCCCTCGACGTAGTGGACGCCGAGCTCGTCCAGCCTGCCGGCGATCTCCAGCTTGTCCTCGACCGTCAGGGCGATGCCCTCGGCCTGACAGCCGTCGCGGAGGGTCGTATCGTAGATGAGGATCTGTTTCCTTTGTTCGCTCATCGCGGGCGGGGCTCGTCCTTGTCAAGCTCGAAAGCGCGGTGAACGGCCCGCAGGGCCTGGTCGCCTTTCGAAGCCTCGACGACGCAGGAGATCTTGATCTCGGACGTGCTGATCATCATGATGTTGATCTGTTCGTCAGCCAGGGCCCGGAACATCTTCTGCGCCACGCCGGGGTGGCTGCGCATGCCCAGGCCCTCGACGCTGACCTTGGCAATGTTCGGGTCGCTTTCAATGTTGGCGCCCCCAAGCGTCTCAGCCAGCGCCCGTGTGACCGCCATCGCGCGCGGCAGATCGCTCTTGGCGACAGTAAAGCTGAGGTCGGTGCGATCTTGCGCACTGACGTTCTGCACGATCATGTCCACGCTGATGTTGGCCCGGCCGATCTCGCTGAAGATGGTCGCCGCGATGCCCGGTTTGTCGGGCACATGACGGATCGTGATCTTCGCCTCGTTGGTGTCCAGGGCGGCGGCCCGCACGTCCACGTACTCCATCTCGCCGGATAAGTTGGTCACCAGGGTTCCCTCCGAATCGTCAAAGCTCGACCGAATTCTGAACGGCACGCCGAAGCGCTTCGCCAGCTCGACGGCGCGGGAGGGCGTGACATTTGCGCCCAGGCTGGCCAGTTCGAGCAGCTCGTCATAGTCTATGCGCGGTATCCATCGGGCGTCGGGCACGATGCGCGGGTCCGCCGTGTAGACGCCGTCCACGTCGGTGAATATGTCGCAGCGCTCTGCGCCCAGGGCCGCCGCGAGGGCGATGGCGGTCGGGTTGGAGCCGCCCCGCCCGATGGTCGTGATGTTGTCGTCGCTGTCTTCTCCCTGGAAGCCGGCGACGATCACTATCTGGCCCTTGGCCAGCTCCCTCTGCACGCGGCTGGTGTCAATCGTCTTGATCTTCGCCTTAGTGGAGAAGCTGTCGGTGCGGATGCCGGCTTGCGGGCCGGTCAGGCTGATGGCGGCGCGTCCTAACTTGTGGATAGCGATGGCCATTAGGGCGATGGACATCTGCTCGCCCACGGCCATGAGCACGTCCAGCTCCCGCAGGTCCGGCTCCGGGTGAATCTCCTTGGCAAGGGCGATCAGTTCGTCCGTGCGGTCTCCCATGGCGCTGACGACGACGACAACCTGGTTTCCGGCGTCGAATTCGGCCACCGCCCGCCCGGCCGCGTTCAGAATCCGCTGGGGGGTGGCGAGAGAGCTGCCGCCGAACTTCTGCACCAACAGGCCCATTCGCCACGCCTCCACGATCATTGTCGTCCGGTCAGGTAGGCAATGCCGACCGGCAAGCCGCGCGCAGGAACAGGTCAGGGACGACAAGGGGAGCAGGGACCAGAAAGCCCGTCCGCCCGCGGGTCTGGGCGCTCAGGCGAACGGCGGCCAGCGCTTTCCCCGGCCGCAGAAGGGCTTGCCCTTGTTGCACTGAACCCGCCACGGTATCTTAGTCTCGCCCCTGCGGGATGTCAAGGCCAGTCTGAGGCGCGACACGTAGGGCTGAGACGCCGACACGCGACCCGAAATGACACCGAGGATCCTGACTATTGCCGGCAGCGACAGCGGGGGCGGAGCAGGCATCCAGGCCGACCTGAAGACAATCACGGCCTTGGGCGGCTTCGGGATGTCTGCTGTGACGGCCCTCACAGCTCAGAACACGATGGGCGTGCGCGGCATTTATCCGGTCAGCGCGGAGTTCGTCGCGGCGCAGATAGATGCGGTGGCCGAAGACATCGGCATCGACGCGGCCAAGACAGGCATGCTGGCCAGCCGTGCCATCGTCGAGGTTGTGGCTGACCGGGTGAAGCGTTATGCGATCCGCCCGCTCGTGGTGGACCCCGTCATGGCGGCGAAGAGCGGCGATGCGCTGCTGGAAACAGATGCGCGCGCGGTCCTGCGCGACATGCTGCTGCCGCTGGCCACAGTCGTAACGCCGAACCTTGCCGAAGCGCAGGAGCTCACCGGGATTCAGGTGCGACATCGCGCCGCAATGTCGGAGGCCGCGCGGCGCGTGCACGAGCTTGGTCCTGAGTGGGTCCTCATAAAGGGCGGCCACTTGGAGGGGGACCCCATTGACGTGCTCTTCGACGGACGAGATGTCCACGAAGTCCGGAGGCCGCGCGTTCGCACGACGAGCACGCACGGGACCGGCTGCAGCTATGCATCCGCCATCGCCACCGGCCTTGCTTACGGGATGGCCGTCCAGGAGGCCGTGGAGTGGGCGCGAGATGCCGTGCAGGCGGGGCTTGAAAGCGCCCTGCGGCTCGGCCATGGCGCCGGGCCGCTCGACCACGCGGCCATGTTCCGGATGGGCCGGCGCGGCTGACAGGAGGCGCTACACCTGTCGCGGCAGCTCCGCCCGGCGGGCCTTTTCGGCCTTGACATTGCCTGACGGCACGGTACCATTAGGCATGAGCGCCGTGCAGGAGCGGGGAGGATGGCAGCGCTCGGGTTCGCCTTCACGGAGGTGCGGGCGATGAGGCGGGGATTTTCGGGGATTGAGCTGGCCGTCGTGCTGATCATTATCGTCATCCTGGCCCTCATGCTTACGCCGTCTTTCGAGCGGGGGCGAGAATACGCCATCAAGACCAAGTGCCTGTCGCAAGTGCGCCAGGTGGGCATGGCTATCGAGATGTACCAGACGGCGCACTCCGACTACTGGCCCTGGGCGCGGCGGAGCGTCCGGGCGGACCACCCGGAGTGGCCTGATCCCACGGCCTCGCTGGCGGCCCTCTACCCGGATTACGCTCCCAAGCCTTACCTCTTTCGGTGCCCGGCCACGGACGACATAGTGGGCTTCGCGCCTGACAATAAAGATTTCCTCAACTGCCGCAACTTCTACGTGTCCCCGACGGGCAAGGTGACGCGAAAAGAAGACGAGGGCAAGAAGCCCCCGTGCCCTCCGAGCTACTTTTACGACGCAGGCGGCCGGCGCCGCGCCGGCATTCCAAGAGATGCCCTCCCTTCGCGAGTCATCTACGGGGACGACTGCGTGCACGGGTATTGGAAGAACGAGGCAGGAAAGGGTTTCTGGCTCGGCAGGAACAACCATCCGCTGGACGGCGGCAACTTCCTCTTTGTGGACAAGCACGTCGAGTGGCTTGACGTGCGTTGGAGCGGCATCCCCTGGCAGATGGGGAAGTCCGCGCCCACGGTCCCGAACTTCGCCATGCGCATAAGGCCGACCGACCCCCACGCTCCCCCCTTCGTGACTTACCCCGATAGTAACGTCTTCGCCGATGACTGGGGCGGCCAGCGGGCGGAAGCCGACGCCTACCTCTCCGGCATGACGTGGGTCGGCGATAGCTGGATGGAGTTCTGACCCGCCCGCCGTAGAAGCACGGCAACCAGAAGCCTTGTACACAGATGAGCACAGATACGGGGGAGGGGGCTCCTGATGGAGAACGTCAGCACCGCCGACAGCGCGCTCACGCTGACGGCCTCTTGCCGGTTGGGAAACCTGGACGCCTTCGTCAATGCAGATCTGTGTGGATCCGTGTTCAACTGCCTTTAGTCGCCGCACTGCCGGGAGGGCCGGCGGCGGCAAGGGGGAAGACATAATGGAACAGCGGCGATTGGGGAAGCAGGGGCCGCGTGTCTCGGCCCTTGGGTTGGGCTGCATGGGCATGTCCGAGTTCTACGGAACTGCCGAAGAGAAAGAGTCCATCGCGACGATCCATCGTGCGCTGGAACTTGGCATCAACTTACTTGACACGGCGGACATTTACGGTCCGCACACCAACGAGGAGTTGGTGCACAAAGCCATCCGCGGCCGACGGGGCGAGGTGGTCCTGGCAACGAAGTTCGGCATCGTACGGAAGCCTGATGATCCGTCCTATCGGGGGGTGAACGGTCGACCGGAGTACGTGAAACAGGCATGCGACGGGTCGCTTCGCCGCCTGGGCGTGGACCACATTGACCTCTACTACCAGCACCGCGTGGATGCCAGTGTCCCCATCGAGGATACGGTCGGGGCCATGTCCGAGTTGGTGAAGGAAGGGAAGGTGCGCTTCCTGGGGCTCTCGGAAGCCGGGCCGCAGACGATCCGCCGCGCGCACAGTACCCACCCGATCACCGCTCTCCAGACGGAGTACTCCCTGTGGAGCCGCGACCCCGAGGACGAGATACTCGTCACCGTGCGGGAGCTGGGTATCGGCTTTGTGGCCTACAGCCCGCTGGGGCGCGGTTTTCTGACGGGGCAGATAAGGAAGTTCGAGGACCTGGCGCCCAACGATTTCCGTCGCAACTCGCCGCGGTTCCGGGGGGAGAACTTCAAGAAGAACCTGCAACTCGTGGACAGAGTCACCGAGATTGCCAGGGCGAAGGGCGTCAGGCCGGGACAGCTTGCCCTGGCCTGGGTGCTGGCGCGCGGTAAGGACATCGTCCCCATCCCGGGCACCACGAAGCGCCGGCACTTGGAGGAAAACGTTGCCGCGCTGGACGTGGTGCTAACGGAGGAGGACCTGTCCGCAATCGAGGAAGTGATACCCAAGGGCGCCGCCGCCGGGACACGCTACCCCGAGGCCTTGATGGGGCTGCTTAACGCGTAGGAAAGGCCCGGGCGAGAGCCGAGTCCAGCCTGCCCGGGGCTGATGCCGGGTTCATCCTGGGCTCTTTTCAGCCCCCTCGGCTGCGTTCGAGGACGTCGGTGAGCTTGCTGACCAGCGCCGCTCTTTCGGAGTCGCCGAACCTCAGGATGTCCTGCAGGGCTTCGCCGATGTGGGGGATGTACTTCTCGATGTACTCGCGTTTGCGCATCTCCTCGGCATGGCGCCGCCTGCCGCTCAAGTAGCGCCTCAGCCCCCTCGCGCATTCCTGCACGGCCAGCATGATCTCCTTCTCAATCTCCGGATAAGGCGCAATCGCCTCCTTGCTCTCGCTGGTGAACGGCACCCACGGGCTGGCCATGTGGACGAGGACGACTAAGGGCCCCGTGGGCGGGCTGCCATTTGACTGCTCGACGTTGTACTGGCGCCAGTTGATCTTCGTGACGGCGTGCGTGATGGCGCAGGCCCCGGTGTTGTAGAGCAACGGCACGCGGTTGGCAAACCGCATCACCTTCGCCTGAGAGTCCTCCCTGCCTCCCACGCCGTACGCAACCCCCGCCTCGATGACGAACGGTATGCCGCGATAGACGGTCGGCGGGCGCGTGACGGACGAATAGAAGTCCGCCTTGAAGTGCTTCCGCATGCCGGCCTCGACCAGCTCCATGCCGATGGGCACGATGCAATCCATCGGCGGCTTCATGAGCTTGGTCTCATGAATGGCCTTGAGGAGCTTGTCCACCTCCTGGACGGCTATGCGCTTCGGGCGGGCGTTCTCGTAGATACCCGCCCGCTGGCATATCTCGAGGGCGGTTCGTTTGCTCACCCGGCAGAAGTCGTTCTGCAAGAAGGTCTGAACCGTGTGGCACTTGGTGTCGTGCAGCATACCGATAAGCATGCCCAGCTCAATGCCGTATGGGTGCGGCTTTATCTCCTTGGGCTCCGGGGGCAGGATGCTGGTGGCGCGCTCAAAGACTTGCTCGGCGCCGTCGGGCGCCCTATAGCGCAAGGTCACGTGCGGGTTCGCGGCGGCCGTCTGCTCCAGGTATTCGTCCACGCTCCAGAGGCCGCGCTGGAAGGTCCCTTCCAGCTCGATCTCCACCTGAGTGCCCTGCTCCGCGTCCCACTCCAGGGTTTCTTCCTTGAGGATTTTCGGCTCGTTTTCCTTAGTGTTGATGACTATCTGGTAGTAGTGGGCAGGGGCCTTCGGGCCGATCTTGGAGATGATGGTGATGGGCTGGCCCGTGGTCAGGTGGCCGTACATGCCCGCGGCGCTGATGCCTATGCCCTGCTGGCCGCGGCTCATCTTCAGGCGGTGGAACTTACTGCCGTAGAGGAGCTTTCCGAAGACGCGCGGTATCTGGGTCTGGACGATCCCCGGACCGTTGTCCCGCACCCGCACGCGGAAACGATTGTCGCCGTTGGTCTGCTCGATATGAACGGAAACGTCGGGCAGGATGCCGGCTTCTTCGCAGGCGTCGAGCGAATTGTCCACGGCCTCTTTGACCGTCGTGAGCAGCGCCCGCCGGGGGTTGTCGAAGCCCAGCAGGTGACGGTTCTTCGTGAAGAATTCGCTGACGCTTATCTCCCGCTGCTGCTTCGCCATGTCGGCGGCGGTCAGAAAAACGCGCGCTTTTTGGGAAGCCTTTTTTGCGGTTTGCGTCTGTTCATCACTCATGGCGAATTGCCGCACGGCGCGGCGCGCAAGGAAGAGCACGCGCCGGCCGCCAGTGTGCCTTTCTCAGTTCCAACTTGCTTGCATACAAGCAGATGCAAACGGCTTGGGTCTCACTGGGCATGCGGGCCACGGGGGCCTGCTCAATGCACTTCTCATACGTTAACGAAAACGTGCAGGCCGTTTCAACCCTTGCGGCTTGATTCGGCCGTGCGGCCTGCCTTTTCATGTATGCACGCGTGTGACCAATCTTGTCCGTGCGGCCTCCAGGCGGGCTCGTGGCATGAGGAAGATAACCGTGTTGAATCAGAAGGGCGGCGTGGGCAAGACCACCACCGTCGCCAATCTGGGCGCCTGCCTGGCCGAACTGGGCAAGACGGTCTTGATGATGGACGTGGACCCGCAGGCCAACCTGTCGCTGCATTTTGGCGTTGACCCCCAGCCCGGCGAGCCCTCCCTTTACACCCTCCTCCGCGGCGACCTCGACCCGCCGCAGGTCATTCGGGCGACCCAAGTCAGAGGGCTCAAGCTTATCCCCGCCAGCATTGACCTCGCCGGGCTGTCCGTGGAGCTTGCCGACCGGCCGGACAGGCTCTTCGTCCTGGGCAAAGCCATGACGAAGATAACGGAGCCCTTCGACTACGTCTTGATGGACTCTCCCCCGTCCCTCGGCCTGCTGACGGTCAACGCCATGTGCGCGGCCGACGAAGTCTTCATCCCGCTGCAGACCGAGTTCTTCGCCCTCCAGGGCGTGAGCAAGCTGCTGCACAGCGTGCAGCTTGTGCAGAGGAACGCGAACAAGGACCTGCGCATCACGGGCGTCATTGCGTGCATGTATGACGCGCGGACCTGCCTGGCGCAGGAGATCCTGGACGACATGAGGCGGCACTTCGGCTTGAAGGTCTTCAAGACCATCATCAGGAAGAACATCCGGTTGGCCGAAGCGCCGGGCTTCGGCCTGCCCATCACGCAGTACGACACGGCGTGCCGCGGCGCCGAGGACTACAGAGCGCTGGCCCGCGAGGTCCTCACCATGGAGGCCGCCGTGCCTGAAGCGCCTGTCCTGATCGCGGAAGCACAAGCCGTCCCGCGCCCCGTGGCGGGCTGAGGCGGCGTCGTGGAGCGACTGAACAACAAAGACCACATCCACGGAGCGCAAGATGACACCACCGGAGAAAGAGGAAGAGAAGATCGCACCTGTTGCGGAAGTCCGTTCCGAAAGCTCGGGCAGCAATGACTCCTCCGTCCATCGCCCGGAGGAGGACATCGCGAACAAGCCTCAACTGAAAGTCAGGCCCATCGGCAGCCGCGCCAGCGCAGACTCCCCGAAGCCCACTGTGCGCGGGGGGACCTTGTTCCGCTCCCCCGAGAAGCCTTCGGCATCATGGGCAGCCGAGGCCCCGCCGCCGGACGTCCTGACCGAGGACGCCGTACCGAAAAAGGCGGCGCCGGCAGCTCAAGAAGCGGCAGAGGTGCGTTTCCCCTATGCCACGCACAGGACCGCCCCACCTGACGAGAAGGCAGAGAAGGCCGAACTCGCGGCCCTGACCGGCCCGAAGGCCGAGCGTGAGATATCCACCGGGCTGGTGCTGGGCCTCGCCCTTATCGCCGTCGCCCTCGTCAGCGGCGTCTTCACCGTGCGCCTGATGAAGAAGGTGGGCGCGCTTGAACAACGGCTCAGCAAGCTGGAGAGGCCGGACGCCCGCGCGACAGTGACAAGCCCACAAGCGCCCGTCGCCAAGGCGCAGCCAGCTTCCAAGCCGGGATTGCGTGAGACGAGGACGCGAACAGTCTCCGTTGGCCACTCACGCTGACGTGCGCCGCCTGTCCAGTGGGTCAAGGGCGATTCGCCGGCCAGCAACTTCTCAATGTAAGCGCTGATCTTGCGGTCGAGGCCCTGTCCGTCGCCCTGCTTGCAGGCTGAACGGGCAACTGTGGTTGACCTTCGGGACTCCGGTCACCTTAGCCTCCCTATGATGGGCAGCCGCGGGTCTTCGGCAAGGTCCTTCGGTGTCCAGCAGACGCCGTTCTCCGGCACAATCACGACGCCGCCGGCCGCGAGGGCAAGCCCGACAAGCTCCGAGCAGATAAGGGCATCGGTCCTCCCCGCCGGGTACAACCCCGTCAGCGTCCAGATGCGGATGTACATCAGGTCGAGGAAGCCATAGGGTCGTCCGACAAAGCCCATTGCTTGCTCACAGGCACGCTCAGCACTGGTTGCCTCCGGCCACGCAGGACGACCCACATAGACGGCATCATCCGGGCCAACGCTTTCCCCAAGCCGGGCCTTGCGGACTCCGGATGCTACGGCTTCGATGCAGTAGTCGCCGGGCGCCTTAAGGGCCACGTGGTTGCACCAGTGCGGCTGGTCTGCCTGGATGCGCCAATCCACGAAGTGCTTCAGCTTCGTCCAGAGCGTGCTTGTGTCCGTGTGCCAGAACAGCACGTCCCCAACCACTGGTGCCACGACGGGCAGACCTACAGGCGGTTCGGGCGGCATCTCAATACCCCTTTACTGGGAACTGGGAGGGGTGTGGTCCACGTCGTTTAGACCACACCCCTTGTAGAATTGGAGGTCCTTCTCCATATCCGCCTTCTCGAGGCCTTCCAGGCCAAGCCTCAGACAACTGAGGCTCGCGGGCCCGGGCGACACGCCTTGCCCGCTGTTCCTCCAAACGGTCGACCGTCGACCCAAGCCCCCAAAGCAACGCTACGCGGTCACGCAACGGGGCTCGTTACACGCACCTCGGTCTGCCAGCCCCAGGACGGCACCCACCGGGTGCAGGCGGCAGTCCAGCGCCTTGTGGAACTGGGCCCTGTGCAGGTCAACAACCTGACCTTTGGCAGTGGAAGCAATCAGGCTCACTCAACGGTTATACTCATCCCGAACGCCAAGGCATACGCTGCCGCAAGGAAGAGGCATCCATAGGCCGTTATCAAAGTCCGCCGCTGCGGCCGCCGAAGTGCATCTACAAACCACAGGGCCGCCCACAGAAGGAAGACAGACGCCGACACCCTCTCTGTTATTATGATCATCCCATGAGGCCTATAGTACGCCCTTGCCATCTCGATGGCCGAGCTGACCCACATATACACTACATATGCGATCCCAGCGCCGACGACAATCAAGGAGAACACCGAAGACATCGACTGCCGAACGAAGCTTAGGCAGGGATAATACCGCAAGTCTATGGAACCTCCTCGCCCGCCACCCCACTTCTGATAGGCTAGGTCAGCGATGGTCAATAGGAAAACCAGCACACCAAAGCCTATCACTGGAGGAACCAAGTTATAGGCAGAAGTCAAGAGCCAGGCTGTAAACCCTCTGTCCCGGTCTCCGGTTATGAACGAAGTAGTCGCGTTGATCCACGAGCCCCGCAACACGGCCTCCACCAGAGCCTCGAGCATGAAAATCGCGAAAACCAGATAACAGTAGCAAATGGCGACCCATAGTGCCTTTGTTACGAGACGTGAGGTAGTCATCACCAACCCTCTAATTGTGGGGACATCATCAATACTGTTCGGCCCGAGGATTGCTTTTGGCTGCGGCGTGAGTAGTTTAGCTCATCGGGACGTGGATGGAAAGCTGCGTTAGGGCAGAGTCCCCG
>Ga0315289_10003818_pt1 | contig 22672 bp, 26 predicted proteins | sample YL17G11_40_MG_FD_203452 | JGI IMG/M metagenome (GOLD analysis project Ga0315289, IMG submission 203452) | Sediment microbial communities from Yellowstone Lake, YNP, Wyoming, USA - YL17G11_40 | ecosystem: Environmental > Aquatic > Freshwater > Lake > Sediment | place: USA: Wyoming | collected... | reverse complement strand
CGAGAAAAAGAGGCTTGAGGCTTTCAAGAAAGGCGGATTTGAATTTGCAGAAAACCAAACGCTTTCTATAAGTGATGTCATGGAGTATTTTCAGGCCGGGATACCTGCTGCAGCAGACCCTCGTATAATCTTCAACGCTTTCACGTCGCGCAAAAGCCAAAATATGATTCATGACCCTAAGACGCGTATCTTCATAGTTGAATCTCTCAAAAAGTGGCATCTCAAGAATGCGTGGTCAGAAGCAAAGGCGCGCTCGTCACAATAGGTTCAAGTCAGCATCTGAGAGATAACACTCAGATCTTCGTCGCGATGGAACTTGGATTCTACATCTTCATAAGCCTCAATGTCTCCATACTTCCCAGTATATGGTCTTTCAGCGTCAGTGCTGAGAGTCGTGAGAATCAAAGTGGCCACCCTCATTAGTGGGTAAAGAGCAACAGGTAATAGTCCAGTATTCATCAACTCTATCACAAGATGGCCTTCAAAACCGGGATCAACAGATCCTGCAGTTGAATGTACGACTATCCCCAGTCTACCTAGAGAACTGCGCCCATCTAGTCTACCGAGTATGTTCTTGGGAAGCTTCACAAATTCAAACAGGGGAGCCAATGCGTAATCGTTAGGGTGTAGAACGAACTTTTCACCATATTGAACCCTACGTTTTTCAACATACCTTGTGCCTGGACCTGCCCCCTTTTTGTTGACCAACTCCATAGGGTCATAATACGGTTTCTTGAATCGTCCAATGAGGTAGAAGACATTATCAAGTCTTAGATCAACCTTTGCCCCACTTATCTGCTTATTATCCAATATGGGGTGTATTATCACGTCACCAGAGAGCATCTTCTGAAGTATGATGCTGTCTGATAAAGTTGCTGAAGCTTCCACGTGTATCATTTTCTCCTTTCATACTTCACTATTTGCGGTTCAAAACTAGTAACGTCAAGGATGTGGAGAACCCTCTTACTATCTCTAAAAGTAAATCTCACATACAATCCTTTGTCGTTTCTCCTGAGAAGAGTGGAGCCTGTGACCCTTATGGATTCCAGATATTTCTCAGCAAAGGACTGTACACCATCGAGTTCTGCAGTCCTGGGAACGAGCTTGTTCTTCTTCAAATCCTGCCAAAGCTTCTCCAACATTTTTAGAAAAATAGCTGCTGCAAGACTTGACGTTATACGTAATGTTACATCGACAATAGTCTCAAGGGGAATAAGCTCTCTCTTGTCGACTTTGAGAGTGAAAGTAACATTTCCGAACTCGGCCTCCATGCCTTTCAACGTTCTTCTAAGGTCAGATTCGCCATTTTCCGTGGTTACTTCCACAGAGATAGTGTACTCTTTGCTAGTTTCAGCCAATTGAACCCCGGTGTTCTTTAATCGTTTAACTAATTTAACTTTTCCAAAGTTCGAGATTTCTTAGCACGCGCAAGTCAATTTATAAGTCCCTGTCCTCGTAGCATCTCTCGACTCCGCGTTCGTTGAACAATTTTCACAGTTGAGAGGCGAAAACGTGAAGCGCGCACAATTTAGGTGTCACTTCTTAAAGCGCCCGCGCTACCATACAGCGCACCCTAACGCTAGGATAAGTAATCCTAAATCTCAGCGTAGACGAAGATCAAGCCAAAAAAGATAATCCTTTTGGCGGTTTACTATCTCCCCAGAACGTCTACGAGTGAAGCGCTGGTTTTACTAGTAAACTGGTGCTGAAATCTGCGCACCAGTACCCTAGAATGGAATAGAATATAAGAGTCTGATGGGTTGACTTTCAGAAGAGGATGGATATTTGCCTAACAGATTTTCAGTAGTTGTCATACGGTACGAAGAGAAGAACGAGAAAGATGTCGAACGATTAGTCAAAGATGTGACAGAGCAGATCAGTACCCGGTATGGCGAAGCCAAGCGGGTTTATTATGGCTCAGATGAACGAATAATATCCGCTCTTGAGAAAGTGTTGAACTTGACAAAATGAGCTTTGTTGTTATTGTAGCACGCACGCAATTTTGTTGTTAGCCAGAACTGCGGTGTTGTCCCGATGGTCCCTAGAAAAAATGCGCTTGTCTATTGACGAGATCAGAAATAGAATCCTTACCTGCAAGAAATGCGGAACAATGAGCGCAGGTCAGAGGCGTGTTCCCGGAGTGGGAGTGTTAACTCCTTCAGTCTTTTTTGTGGGCGAAGCGCCTGGAAGACTAGGCGCGGACAAAACTGGCGTTCCTTTTACGCTAGACCGATCAGGCAAGCTGCTAGAAGAGATGATGAGAATGATCGGGCTTTCGCCACACCGAAACTTCTACATTTCCAACGTTGTACAATGTAATCCTCGAAGTGAAAGTGGGAGAAATCGTCACCTTCAAGAGAGGAGATAGAGAATTGCAGAGAGCATCTACTGGCAGAGCTGGAGGTTATAGAACCGCGAATTCTCGTTCCACTCGGGAAGCTTGCCCCAGACCAGTTGCTTGGGCCTGGAAAGTGCATGAGTAAGATAAGTGGTCACATGAGTGCCCATGAGTCTTACGGACCAGTCCTCACTCTTTACCATCCTGGTTATGTTGTTCGAGGAAACTACGCAGTTGACCGCTACCGTGAAGATTTTCGACGATTGAGAAAGCTGCTTAAGGAGAAGACTCTTCTTTCAAGCTAAAGTCGCTTGGATCTATTTTGATATTTTGTGGGTTCGTGCGCTTCATTGAATATGTCTTTGTAATGGAGGATCTCTTGTCTTCTAGCGCGCGCTTTACTGGGAAAATGGCGCCGGGGAAGGGACTCGAACCCCTGCGAGCCCAAAGGCCCACTGGCTTGCTTGTACAGACCCCTTTCTTGCGAGTTTCGATCTCGAGGCCAGCGCGATAACCACTCCGCCACCCCGGCACTGGATAGAAGCGTCTACACAGTAGCTTTTTAGCTTTGTCCGACTGGCAGTAGAGTAAGACTTTGCGTTCTTCAACCCCAAAATCAATCCACACTTCAAACCCCATGCTGAAACCCAAAAACCGCCCTAGGAGGGGGGTATCAACTGTTCGCGTGTTTTCAACCCAACATTTGAGTAGCTCCTCATCGAATCAGTAAGCCGCCCAGCTCAAGATCAGAAAAACCGACCAGGGGAGGGAGGGGGAGGCCGTCTCTCTCTGTCCATGTGATCCCAACCCAACCTTTGATGGCTCTCATCGAATCGGTAAGTCGCCGAGCCAAAAATCAGAAAAACGGCCTAGGAGGGGGAGGTGCCTCTTTCGCGTGTTTTGAGCCCTAAAACGCAGTTCAACCCGCTTCGGCGATAAGCGCACGGATGGACGTCTGCGTAGCTCCGAGAAAACGACAGGGAAAGCGCGGCTAGCGAGCCTTGTCACTGTCTAACACGCAAGAGAACCAGCAAGGCTATAACGAGCAGAGCGCAAAAGCGACGGAAACAGCCAAGACTTACGGGCCTTCTTCTTCAGTTTGTCCCACTCGTACAGGACCCGGACGGCTTCATTCGCGATTCTAATCGCTGCCTCCTCGCCAGCTCCCGCTTTAAACTCGTTTGTGCAACGATTCGAAACCACGGCGCATACTGAAGCTGCTCTTAAGCCGTAAAGACTCGCTAGCGTAAACAGCGTCGCCGTCTCCATTTCAAAGTTGAGCACGCCGGCCTTCTGCAACACAGGAAGGAGATTCTCATTCTGCCCGCAGTGGCCTTTAGCCGTGACTCGGCTCTGCCCAGCATAGAAATCCGCGGTCGTCGCCGTTATACCAACATGATAATCCTGCACGTTTAAGCCCTCAGCCGCTTGGATCAAAGCCAGCAGAACTTCATAGTTCGCCGCGGCGGGATACTCAGGCATGATATAACAGTTGCTCGTACAGTCAAGACGAACAGCCGCAGACGAAATAACAACCGCACCGCACGCAATGCCTTTCTGGATTGCAGCCGTGGTTCCGACCCTTATGAACGTATGAACCCCAACGTTAGCAGCCTCGTTCACAGCAATGGCCATACAAGCAGGACCAATTCCAGATGAAAGAACCGAAATCGGAACACCCCTATACTTGCCCCTGAAGCTGCGGAACTCACGACGACTAGACACCTCATCCGCCGAATCCCAGAACCTCACGATCCTGTCAACACGATCAGGATCCCCCGGAACAAGAAGATAACCGGCAAGATCTCCCCTCTCACACGCAATATGATACTGCTTTCCACCAAAACCAGCGTGCCGCATAAGCCTAAACCAACATGAAGACTAAGCATCATGAGAATTTAATAATATTGGATCATCTGGGAAACCGGCACCGGACTGAAAAACCTCGAAGAACAGAATGCCACCCCAACAACGGATCACGTTTCACAAGCAAGAGGCCTGGTCAATGTAGACAAGCCCACATGTTAGCAACAACAGTAATCAGGCTCTTTTAGGCACAACTAAGTCAGCAATGTCAACACTATGCTCGTACATCTGCCTCAGGAACGAAGCAACCGCCAACACGAGCGGCACCACATCAAGCGACTGAGCCCTCGCCAACTCCTCAATGCCAGCAAAAGCCTTCTCAATCTCGGCCTGCATTTCCCTGACACCCTCGGCCAGAGGCACGTTGCCAATCAAGAAAGCGCTCAAAGCGTTCTCCTGAGCTGCGAAGCAGCATGAATGAAAGTCCAAAAGCAACTTCTTCAGCTCTCCCCCCAACTTCACACCCTTCAACTCAATAGTCTTCTGAGCCACTCGAACGCACTCGTCGCCAATAGCCTCCACGAGACTCGCAACCAAACGATAATCCAAACACTCAATCGAGGTTATGCCTAATTTCCCGCTCAACCCTGGATTCTGAACAATCGTCCGTAGGATCCGAACCAGAAGGAAATACAGCCTATTACCTTCCTCATCACGCGCCACAACACTTTTGGCCAACGCGACATTCCCATCCACGAAAGACCTGACCACATCCCGATGCATACCCGCAGCAATCGCATAACTCCGCCGAAGAATCTTCTCAGGCGGAAAACCTGAAGGTTCCAGCAGACACTGAAGCACGATACTGGACGAATCTTCTTCGACTATCTCCAAACCGACCAACCGATCAACGGTACTCTTGACCGCGGCGCGCACTTCGAAGCCTGCACGATTACTGGGCTCAATCCGAATTATGTCAAACCCAAGCAAATAATTCCCTATGATTTCACGGCTCAAGAGCGGCCCAGACCTCAAAGTCGCCACACGAGGCGAAGGAGCAACACCATACTCAGGGTCAATGAGCAACTTGCCATCCGCAGTTTCACCCACAGCAACGATCGAACCGCTACGCAGCCCATGATCCACAGCCCAACGCTTGGGCACACAGACAAAGAAAGTGCCGCCTGGCGTACGTTGAACCTTCCGAACGATACTCACAACTCACACCACAAGGAACTGAATACGCAAATCCGAATATCAACATATCTAAACAAAACCTGACCATACAGATTTGAACACACCGAAGCGAACCCAACAGGCAAGATCCAAAACCAGCTAAGCTTCTCAACCACAGGCTCCAGCAACTCAGCAGCTCGCCACACCAAGAACGAAGTGACGCATAAAGCAAGGCAGAAGACTTTATAGTACTCCCGCAGACCAAGAACTAGAGAAGCGTTCTACCGTGAGCGAATCCGAGAAGCTGCGAAAGGCCGTAGAATTAACGATTGCCGCAGGCTACCAGCTGGATCAAGAGGCGTTCGGATTCCTCACCATGATTGCTTCGACAGCAGACCCGACCGAAGTGATGACCAAAGCGATAAAAACGGCCGAAACCCTGAACGAGAAGCCTTCATTCATCGACAGAAACTTCCTAGAGCGATTGCTGAGCAACGCTGAAGTGGCAGAAGAAATCGTGCCTTCGCAGGAGCCACCTCAGGAACCCGCGGGACCACAGACAACCCAAATAACAGAAACTGGAACAGGTTTCCACCCCTACGCAAAGGAAGTCAACGCCGACATCACCATAATCGAGGACCCAAGCAGCAAACTGGGCTCACGAGGAACAGTGGAAGATTTCCTCGCTTATTTCCGAGACAGATTCAAAAGAACGGAGAAGATGCTGAGACAAAGAATAGACGTCAGGAGCGCAGCATCAATCATAGATGCCCTGAAAGCTCCACCAAAGACTAGGCTAAAGATAATCGGCATGATTACCGAGAAGAGAGAATCAAAACAGAGAACAATTCTATCGGTTGAGGATTTACAAGCAAACATAACGGTGCTCGTTCCACAGAACGCCTCTGAAGAACTCAAGAAGAGGACCCAACTCCTCCTGGTCGACCAGATCGTATGCCTAAGCGTCATCAAGACACGAGGCAACCTTCTAATCGCTGAAGACATCATCTTGCCCGAAGTAGGCGAAAAACCGCAACACAAGGCACCGGTGCCAGTTTATGCCGCGTTGACGTCAGACCTGCACGTAGGGAGCACAAAGTTTCAAAGGGAATCCTTCAACCGATTCATCTTGTGGCTGAACGGGAAATACGGCAACGAGCAGATGAAAGAAATCGCAGGCCACGTCAAGTACGTCCTGATTGCCGGAGACATCGTTGACGGCGTGGGGATTTATCCGAATCAGGTCAGAGAACTAGCGATCAGAGACGTGTACAAGCAGTATCGCCTCGCCGCAAAGTACATTGAACAGATACCAGACTACATACAAGTAATAATCATACCCGGGAATCATGATGTCCCCCGAAAAGCTTTGCCACAGCCTGCGATATCCCATGAGTACCTTAAAACCCTCCAGGAATCGAGAAGCGTCTATTCCCTAGGAGACCCATGCTACCTGAGCCTACACGGCGTAGAAGTGCTAATGTATCACGGGCGCAGCCTAGACGATGTGTTATCTGCAGTCCCAGGCATGAGTAACAACAACCCTGAAAAAGCGATGCGCCTACTACTGCAGAGCCGCCACTTGGCCCCAATCTACGGTGGCAAAACCACCTTGTCCCCCGAGGCCAGAGACTATCTGGTCATAGACAGAGTGCCAGACATATTTCATGCCGGACACATCCACGCATTAGGCTACTGCAATTATCGCGGAGTCCTGGTAGTAAACTCTGGAGGCTGGCAGGAACAAACCGACTACATGCAGAAGCTTGGGTTCACCCCGACACCCAGCAAAGTACCTGTAGTAAACCTCCAAACCCTAGAAACCAAAGTCATCCCATTCAACTAGAACGACCTACAGAACTGAGCAAAGACGAGCCACCGTTAAGCCCACAACCGCATACCACGCCCTGATCAGCGTTCAAACTTCTTCTGTCTCGAAAGGCATTTCGGTTCATAGTCCACCAAGAGGCCAATCCGGCTATCCCCAGCAAAGACATCCCTGATGATGCTGCGCGCTATCTCCAGCCTTATCTTCTTTGTCCGCCCATATCTTCCCATGCTGATGACTTTAGCGTTTAACAGACCAATCGAGTCAAGCTCGCTCACAAGCGAGCTCAGCCTCCGCTGAGTTAACGGCGTAACCCCGATCTCACCGCAGATTTCATCGTAGACCTCAAAGATCTCGCCTGTGATGGCCCTGTGAACATCAGCCTTGTTCAAATCATAGACGCTTAACAGTACGAGCTTCGAATGTAGAGTTAAATTCTTCAGAGCCTCGATCACACGATTATGCTCAATATGCTTCTCAGCCTCCCGCACATGATCCTCAACGACGGCATTAGCGTCTGATCGCTCCGCTACCTCACCCGCAACCCGCAACAAATCCAAGGCACGCCTAGCGTCCCCATGTTCCGCCGCAGCCAAAGCTGAACAAAGACCGAGCGCCGCCTCTGACAACACACCATCTCGAAAAGCTGATTCTGCACGCCTCGAAAGAATATCCTTCAACTCCCCCGCATCGTAGGGTCTGAAAACTATTTCCTCTTCACTCAGCGAGCTTAGAACCCGCGGATCCAGAAACTCTTTCAGCCGAAGGTCGTTGGATATCCCGATCAGAGAGACCTTGCTCCCACACAAAGCCTCGTTGACCCTAGTCAATTCGTAAAGAAGCCCGTCGCCCTTGACCTTTATCAACGCGTCAACTTCATCTAAGGCTATGATGAAGATGACCTTCACAGTCTCCAGACCTGCCCGAAATCGCTCAAACAGCTCCCCAACAGAGAGTCCTGTAAATGGCACGGAAAGTCCGACGCTCTGGCACAGAGTGGCAAAAACGCGGTACTCAGATCCGACCATCCGGCAATTCACGTAACAGAACTTGACAGGCGCTCCCAGCTCTTTGGCTTTGGCTTCAAGGTGACTGAGCACATACTTCGTAACAGCTGTCTTGCCTGTTCCAGTCTTACCGTAGATAAAAATGTTGGAGCTTCGGGCACCCTTCAACGTGGGGGCCACTGTCTCGCCCACTTGTCTAATCTGCTCTTCCCTGTGAGGCAACCTCTCGGGCAAATAGTCATGCCGCAGAACATTCCTGTCCTTGAATATCTTTACGTTGCTAACGGATTTTGCGAATACGCCATCCAGGATATTTGCATCAGACATCTGCGACCCCTCGGCTAAGACTTGAAAGGTAACACCCGTCTTTCCACTTGAAAACATAAGCTCTTGGCTACAAAAAAGTAGATGTGCCCCGCAAGATTCCTAAAATAAAAAGAGGTCAAATGTGAGTCCTAAACCTTCAAGGAGGGCCACACCCCAGACTTTCCTGTGGAACTCTTACTTTCAGAAATCATCTTGTGCTCTTCGCTTTTGCAGATAAATATACTCTGGTGGTAAATGATCAAAATTAATAATGTCTCTTAATGTTCAACAATTTAGACCCATACTACAGAATTGCGCCGAAGTTCAAAGTTAGGTTTGAATGGTGACCGCGCGCGTTCCAGTGGAAATCATGGGGTGTGGCGCGTTGTGGTAATGATATGGTGTCCTTCCGATTGACACCGCATTGAGGACCTTTAATACTTCCCTATCCATCGATTAGAACTGCCTTATCCTTAACTCTTCAAAACCCGTTTCCCTTCACTTATTGAGAACGCCTTGTGAAGTTGACGCAGTAATGGCTGATTATAGCTTCTATTTGCCCGATTCTTTAGTTCTTCATGCTCCTTTTTAGTGAACTAAGCACCCCTGCGTTTCCACTAGACATCAGCTTGTTAAACAGGCTCTGTGTCAATTCGTTCTTTCCGTCAAATGTGAAGCCTGTGATTCGTAAAGAAATCCAATTCTCATGTCTTTTGCAATCTAGGCTCAGTATTAGGCTTTATATTCTAGTGCTACTTCACCATAACACATATAACTTGTGAACTGTAAACTTGTGAACACTCCAAGACGTGTTTCGCAAATGCCCGCCCGAAAGATGCGAGTCGAGCTATTCGATAGCGATGGCAACAGGTACACGATAGCTTTTGAAGGACAGGTGACGAGGGAGAAGGCAGTGCGACTCCTTGATCTGGTCGAATTGCTCGGAGGGGTGCCAAAGGAAGAAGCAAACATGGAGACTAAGACGGGCATTGCAGACAATAGGCTTTCTAAATATGACAAAATGCGAACGATTGTCCAAAGGAGCTTTCCTATTGTTTGGTTCTCTTCAAAAGAAGTTCAGAATGCGTATGAACAGGAACTTGGTGAGCCTATAGGGCTGAGCACCGTGGCCACGTATCTCTCGAGGCTCGCACTGAAGGAAGTGCTCGTCAAGAACGGGCCTCTCAACAATTTGAAGTACAAAATAGTACAAGGAGTTTCACAAGCCCACGTCAAACAGGCAATATCCTGATGACGCTGAAGGCGATAGACTGACCAGTCAGGCGGGTTGACCCTCGGATCTTTTCAAGATTTCCTCCATTTCCTTCTTTAAACTGTAATTGAACGGAATCTTACCAGTATCCCTTTCCAGGTAGCCCCCCTCGTAAAGCTTCTTCATCAACCTTGCTGTGTGCTCGCGGCTTAGCTTTACTCGACCCTTAATCTCCGGAGCAGTCTTCGGACCATCTGATGCCAACATCTCTAAGACGGACAATTCAGTCTCAGTTAAGGGCGCCAGGACCCTGTCTCTTCTCATAGGGATAACTGCTTGGACGTTGGGCTCGGAAATATTCATAAATTGTTTAAGCTGCTCGTCCAGGTTGGAGACCCTAGTTGCAAACGTCGACTGTGATGTTACAAGCCCCTGTAGCTCCTTGTCCATCCCGTCAAGCCTTGTAAATACTTCGTTCCTATCCTGCAGTGCCGAGGCAAGTTTAAGTTCACTTGCATGAAGAGATTCTTGCATCTGTCCCACGTTCTTGGAAACTCCTTCAACCTTGGAAGAGACCCCCTCGACCTTATACGCCACAGCCTCCAACCTCTCGCCTTCATGTTGCAGTTGCCTGTTGAAACTGAGCACTATGTCCTCCACAGTATCTCTAGCAGCTTCATACTCTTTTCTGGCCGTGCGGAGGACCCTATAGTACTTAAATGCCACGCCGGCAGTTACGACAAGCAGGCCGCCTGCCAGAACAGTCGGTATATCTATCAGATGTTCCACCTCTGTGATTCAGGTGTGACCACAAAAGACTGCATCACGTTGCATCACGCATCACACTCACACCATTTCAGATTTAAGTCTTATGGTCTTCTCCATCAGCTTATTGCCCTCATGACGTCACATATCACACTTGGCGTAGCACCCGCTTGCATCCTGATGGATCTGCTCTCGACCTTGGAGGCCTGCAATTTGAGGCTCTTTTTGATTTTTGTGTCGGATTTCGGCTGCTGTTCATGTCGGTGCTTTCAGCGGTATTTCTGTATGAAATAGCATGTGATTTGTGACGTCACGTTGCCCCTTCTGATGGGCTTGAGAGCTGTTTTAAGTTCGTTTCCAGCTCTTCTCTGATTATTTCTATGACTTTTAGGTGGTTTTTGCGCTCTTGTCCCTTGTCGGGCATATGCTTGTGTGCCTCCAAATACGTGTGCAATTTGTTCGCTATTTCGAGATAGGGGGCAAGTGTTGTATCTTCGAACACTCCGAGATAGCCCAGTAGCAGAACGGTATAAATGGATCCTATAACGTTTTCTTTAGCCTGCGCCAAGGTCCTATTAAACGACCCGCGGCTTATTTTGGCCTTGGTTAGTCGTAACTGGGCCTTTTCATCGTATTTCAACTGTTTGCCCGAGAAACTCTCGGCTAATATGTCTATTAACAGCGTTTCGAGCTGGGTTTTGGTTAAGTGGCTATTCTTTGACAGGACGACGGCGATAGGGTCGTTTAGAGAGCCATTTATCCACTTTTGAACGTTCTCTCTCAGCGTCATTTCTTTACTCCAGCAGGTTCTGTCGAATGGATACGGTTTAGTATACAGGCTTTGCTTTTAAGGATGACATCTTCAAGGGAGAAGGAGGGGATGTTGGCGGAGGGAGTTATTTTATCCCGGGGCGATGACCAGGTGTGGGGCGAGTGTTTGGCGAATTCAAAATACGAGCCTGCGGAGCGCCTCAAATGCCTCAAGGGGTCATAAATGCGGCACTTTATCGGTTTGGCCAAGACAATGCCTGACTGCATCGATCTGAGCGTTGGAGAGCCGAATTTCTGTGCTCCGGGACATGTTTTAGGTGCTGGCGCAGAGGCCGCGAAGAGCGGTAAATCCCATTATGAACCCACCTGAATCCACCAATGGCGTCTGTGAACCGAGAGAGGTGCTCGCGAAAAAGGCTTCTAGTGACTATGGGGTAGAGTACGACCCGAACACCGAAATCATTATTACCGTAGGCGAGAGTGCAACAATCTTCGCATCATTGCTTGGACTGATCAATCCAGGTGATAAGGTGCTTGTGTCGGATCTAGGGTTGATCCTTTAGAGGCCTTGCGTGAAGTTGGTTAATGGGATTCCGATAACTGCTCCCTTGAAAGAAGAGCGCCATTTCGGGTTGTTTACTTACGACGTGACGTCGCTAATCACAGGAAGATCACGTGTGATTGTTGTCAACTCTCCAAACAGTCCAACAGGCGGCGTTCTCAGCCACGATGAAACATCAAGTTTGGCCAAGATTGCTGTGGCGCGTGATATGCTTGTGATCTCCGAGGTCTATGAGAAAATAGTTTGCGATGGTGCCAAACACCATTGTCTTGCTGCTCTTCATGGAATGCCTGAGCGAAAGTTGGCCGTTAACTCTTTCTCGAAAACTTTGTGATGACTGGTCTGCGAGTTGGATATATCTACAGTTCCAGCGCCCTTATTTCGGCCGTTTGCCTTGCGCATGAGTACATAGTGGCTTGCACGAATAGTCTGTCGCAATGTGTTGCGTTGGCAGCGCTGAAGGGTCCTCAGAGCTTCGTGACGGAGATGGTGGCAGAGTTTGACAAGCGCCGGCACCTTGTTCACGAGCGACCTAATTCTGTTGAGGGTTTTCGCTGCAAACTTCTAGAGGGTGCGGTTTACGCTTTCCCTAACATTAAAGCGTTCGGTATGTGCTCAGAGGAGTTCTCGGAATTTCTTCGGAAGAATGCTCTGTCATAACAGTTCCTGGCTCTGCTTTCGACAGTCGTGGTAAGGGGTACACCAGGATTTCGTATGCTGCAGCTTATGGGCACCTGGAGAAGGCGTTGGATCGCATCGAAGCGGCTGTCAAGAGCCTCAGATGAAGTTCTAGAGCTTCTCAGCGCATTCTTTCAACTTGTCAAACAATTCGGGGCGGAGATCTCTCAATGTTGGGACAAATGTCTCGATGGGTCTAATGTCAGCATAGTCAACCTTGCCGATCACTAGATCCTCTTCGTCATACTTGGCCTTGGCCAGGATTCTTCCTTGTGGTCCAATTAGTCTGCTTCCTCCCCAAAACTGTAATCCGTCTTCGATGCCCACCAGATTCACAAAGGCCAAGAAGGCAGTGTTCTCGAGTGCCCTTGCGGACGTTAGCGTCTCGAAAAACGACCGTCTAATCGCTGGGGAGGCTGAAATACACACGATGAGTTGGGCCTTCATCAATCGTGTGAGACGAGTCACTTCTGGAAAGAAGATGTCGTAGCATATGATTAAACCAATCTTTCCAAGCGGCGTGTCGAAGACCGCCGCCTCATGTCCCGGGCGGAAATACCTCTTCTCTTCGAAGACACTATGGGTTGGAAGATACATCTTGCGATATTTCCCTACATAGCCATTGGGGCCCACGAGAACAGCGGTGTTGTGAATTGTAGCCTGAGTGCCTTTGCTCAACTCCGGCATGCCAAAGATCACGTGTGTTTCCGCTTTCTGTGCGATTCTTGCCAGAATCCTGGTTGATGGTCCAGGCACCGGCTCTGCAAGCTCGTAGATCTGATCCCTCACGACGTATCCAGTCAGCGAGAGCTCTGGGAATATGATCATGTCTGCGGATAGCTCTTTGGCGTGGGCTACTGCCTTCTCGATCTTCTGAAGGTTTACCTTCTTGTCGGCGGCTTTGCAGGATATCTGGGCTAGGGCTATTTTGAATCTTTCTTTGATGTGCTATCCTCTCCTGAGCCTGAAATCTGTTCCGACTGTGCGATATTCGAGTTTTGCGGTTAACAGCATGCGCCTTTTGTGCTCGGCGTCTAGCCACCTCTGTTTTACTTTGTGGACGGCTTTTTCTTCGATGTTCAACTGCTCGGCTATTTCAGCTTCCTTCATGAAGTGTTCCAATCCGTAGAGAATAAGGTCAAGGGCTTCATATTTTAGTCCAAGTTCCTCCTCTGCGGTTTGGCCGGGCCACAGGGCTGGTGTTGGCGGTTTTGCTATGATCTCCTTTGGAACGCCTATGTGCTCGGCAAGTTCCTTGACCTGAGTCTTGTACAAGTCCATTATGGGCATGATGTCTGATGCGACGTCTCCCCATTTTGTGAAGTATCCCATCATCGTTTCTGACTTGTCTGAACTTCCGCATACGATCCTGTTAAGCTTATTTGCGTAATAATAGATGTAAATCATTCGCGTTCTGGCTTTTACGTTGCCTTTGCAGATCTTTTCTGTCGGATCAAAGATCGGGATTGAATGGTAGAAGGCTTCCAGCGCTGGTGTGATGTCACATTTTTTGGTTTCAATCCTGAATTTTTTGGCGACAAGCTCAGCGTGGTGCAAGTCTGTGGTGTTGTATGTTTCTTTCTCTGGCAGCATAAGCGCAAACACTTTATTGCCACCTAGCGCCACGGCTGAGAGTGCGGCCACGGTGGAGCTGTCGATGCCGCCTGATAAGCCTACGATCACGCCTTCTGCGTGGCACTTTTCTGCATAATCTCCTATGAATCGTGCTACCTTCGATTTGATGTCTGACCAATCTAAGCCCAGAGTTGAAGATGTCAACTCCAAGGAAATGCAGCCTCAATCTTGTATGGCTGTAACGATGTATTTAAGTGCAAGCCAAGACCAGAGCAGGATTAGTGCGATGCTGGGCCGTTAGTCCCTTTCGTCCGAGGCGAAGCATAAAAAGATTCGTCTTTCTGAGAGTGTTCAAATAGTGGCAATGTGGGTCTAAGCTTTGGTGACTATGGGGGTGACTTCAATCAGCGATCATTGGTCAATCATCATGAGATTGGGGCCTCCGCTCTTCCTATATCAACGTTTTTGAAGGCAAACATAAAATACTGGGACGCTGTGGATTCTAAGACGTAAGAGGTTTCGGGAAGATGGGGCGGAGAAGAAGGAAGGTAGTTCATATCCCTAAGAAACGGTTGCCCAAGCTTTTCTCTTGCCCAAAGTGTGGGAAGGAAACTATTAGGGTTGAGATGTATCGTGATCAGAGGCGTGCTATCGTGGCTTGTGGTGCCTGTGGTGTGAAGGAGGAGTTTCCGATCAAGCCCGTCCAAGGCGAGATTGACGTGTACTGCATGTTTACTGACAAGTTCTATGGAACTCCTCGGAGACCTTCAGCAGCTCAGATTCCAGGTGCATGATTGGCTGATCTCTATGACTGGTTATGTTGAGAAATCTCTGCTTGAGCAGATAGCGACGGAAGGGTCTATTCACGTAACCCTTATTGACCCGGAGAAAGTGACGCCTCCGCAAGCTTCGAGAATTGCTTTGAAGGCGAAGATAAGCGGCACTGCGGCTATAATGATTGGGGGGTCAACTTTTGTCTCGACGGCACATCTGGATGATGTTGTCAAAATCGTTAGGCGCACGGTGAAGATTCCGATAATCCTTTTCCCGAACAATATCACGGGCATAAGCCGGTACGCTCATGCCATATGGTTTATGTCTCTTCTTAACTCAGTCGATCCATATTTTCTGATGGGCGCTCAGGTTTTGGGGGCCCCGCTTGTCAAAAAATACTGCTTGGAACCTATTCCTCTTGGTTACGTAATTGTGGGCGAAGGCGGTACAGCCGGTGTCGTGGGCAAGGCGGTTCCGATTCCATACGGCAAGCCTGACCTCGCTGCAGCTCATGCGTTGGCAGGACAGTACCTTGGGATGAGGTTCATATACTTGGAAGCAGGATCGGGCGCCAGAATACCCGTCCCGCAAGAAATGATCCGGGCCGTGAAGCATTACATTGATGTGCCACTCATCGTAGGCGGCGGTATACGCACAAGAGGACAGGCTTTGACAGCAGCATCCGCGGGTGCCGACATAATAGTCACAGGCAACGTAGTAGAAGACGGTGGAGTGAAGCGCAAAGTTTCCGGGATCATCGAGGGCATAAGACACCGAAGAGCATGAAGTCTAGGGCGGAGCTTTTTCATGTAAAATCAGAATGGAATGTTGGCTCTTTTTGGGTTGCCTTTTAATTCTTTCTTGTCAGCATATAGAAATAGGCTCCAGAAGCAACTAGAATTCAGGGGAGAAATTACTTGGGACTCCAGATGAGCGAAGCATACCGGCGCTACACTGAGGACCTAGAGGTCAAGCTTGGGCGATTGTATGCCATCAGTGAGAAGGCAAGAGCAAAGGGGCTTGACCCAGCATTGAAGACCGAGTGCAGACTCGCGAAAGACCTCGCTGACCTCGTAGAGGGTCTCGTGGGGCCGCCTGGTGTTGCTGCGAGCATTAGGGAACTGAGCGTGAAGCTTCCGAGGGAAGAGCTGGCGTTTAAAGTGGCTGAAGAAATCGTCTATGGCAAGTTTGGGCATATGGAGCCTGAAACTGCAGCTGACTGGGCTATTCGCACCGCACTCGCGATATTCACTGAGGGTCTTACCGCTGCACCATTGCAAGGAGTGGCCAAAGTGGCGATAAAGACAAATCATGATCGGACACGTTATCTCGCCATCTATTTCGCGGGTCCCATGCGTTCGGCAGGAGGCACCGATCAAGCTTTAACGTTAGTTGTTGGAGACTTTGTGCGGCGATTACTTGGACTCGAGCGCTATAAGCCCACGGATGATGAGATCTCACGATTCATTGAGGAGATAAGGCTCTATGAGCGTTCGGTGACCCGGTTTCAATATCACGTTTCAGATGACGAGCTGCGGAAGGCACTTGAATGGATTCCGATAGAGGTCACGGGCACAGAGTCCAACCCGATCGAGGTTTCGTCTTTCAGGAACTTGCCGCGCGTTGAGACGAATCGGATCAGGGGTGGAGCCTTGAGGGTTGTGAATGACGGCATAATTGGACGTGCTCCTAAGGTCTTGGCCATAATTGAAAGGCTCGGCTTTCAGGGGTGGGATTGGCTCAGTGATGTGCGTAGAAAGTCAGAGAAGAAATCTGCAGGGTTTATGGACGAGGTCATTGCTGGTCGACCGATTTTTTCCTTCCCCGCTAGACGCGGAGGCTTTCGGCTGAGGTATGGCAGGGCCCGGAACACTGGGCTGGCCTCAGTGGGAATTCATCCGGCGACGATGCTTGTTCTTCAGGGCTTCCTCGCCGGTGGGACCCAACTTCGCTTGGAGCTTCCGGGAAAGGGCGGAATCGTGGTGCCGGTTGACGCTTTGGATTTGCCCGTGGTCCGATTGAAGGACGGATCAATCGTTCGAGTCTCAACCGGCAACTTTGACAAACTTAAGGCCGATATTGAGAAGATTCTGTTTCTCGGCGACATCTTGATCAGTTTCGGTGACTTTCTGTACAATAGCAAGGTTCTCGCGCCGCCCGGCTACGCTGAAGAGTGGTGGGTGGGGGACCTGCAAAATGCCATTGCGACGAGGTTCAGCGGAAGCTTAGAGGCCGCCTCGCAAGCCGTCAAGATTAAGCCAGAGAAGCTGAAAGCTTTTCTCGACAATCCATTCAGCTGTAAGCCCGGTGTCGAAGAAGCCATAACGCTGTCGGCGGCATTGAACGTGCCTCTGCACCCACGCTTCACTTTCTTCTGGTCAAACCTCTCCTCAGTCGAAGAGCTTCAACTGCTAAGAAGGTGGGTTCTCAATTCTAAATTGCAGCGTTCTGAACGTGTGGTTCTTCAAATAACAGGCGAATTTGATGCTAGTGCCAAGCAAGCAATGGAAGCGTTATGTCTTCCGCACAAAGTTTTAGAGGGCAAGATTATCGTCGAGGACGAGGATGCGCATGCCTTTGCCTTCTGTCTGGGCTATAACATCGTCGACTGTGTGAACTTTTCAGCTTGCAAGTCCATCTTAGACGCACTCTCGACTATTTCTGGTGTTCAAGTGAGGGAGAAGGCGCCCACGTTTGTGGGTGCGCGGATGGGAAGGCCGGAGAAGGCAAAGGGGCGTGAGATGAAGCCTCTTGTGCACGTGCTTTTTCCCGTCGGCTTGGCGGGCGGATCCCACAGAGATCTTGTGGAGGCAGGACGGCATGGGCCAACGATCGTCGAAATCGTCAAGCGCAAATGTCCTAGTTGCAAGACGTTTACTTCCAGAGTCAAATGTCCATCGTGTGGGTCCGAGACTGTTGCTGAAAAGATCTGTTTCAGATGCGGAAAGAGCCTGAAGGAAGATGAATGCCCAGTGTGCAGAGTCCCTGCGAGACGATACCAGATGCAAGCCGTCAACCTCAAGGAACTGTTAGACAATGCGTGCAACGGTCTAGGCATTTCGGTTCCGCAGATTTTGAAGGGAGTTAAAGGATTAACGAATGATACTAAGACTCCTGAGAGCATTGAGAAGGGCGTGCTTCGTGCAAAGCATGGGCTGTCTGTTTATAAGGACGGGACGATCCGTTTTGATGCAACCAACGCTCCATTAACGCATTTTAAGCCTGCGGAGGTCGGAGTTCCGGTCGAGAAGCTTTGGGAGCTAGGGTATACTCATGATATTCATGGTGCCCGTTTGACGACTTCAGATCAAGTTTGCGAGCTTAAATTACAGGATGTTGTTGTCCCGCAGAAGAGTGCAGTCTACTTCATACAGATTGCCAACTTCATTGACGAATTGCTGGAAAAAGTGTACGGTCTTCCTCCGTACTATGGCGTCAGGCGCTCGGAGGATCTTGTTGGGCATTTGGTTGTAGGTTTGGCTCCGCATACGTGTGCAGGGATCTTGGGGCGCATTTTGGGCTTTACAAGCTTAAACCTCTGTTACGCGCATCCTATTTGGCATTCTGCTAAACGTAGAGATTGTGACGGAGACGAAGACGCATTGATGCTTGCATTGGATACTCTGATTAATTTCTCGCGTGAGTATTTGCCGTCGCAAATCGGCGGCATTATGGATGCGCCACTTCTTCTTATCCCCCTCGTCAAAACTGGGGAGGTGCAGAGGCAGGCGCATGACTTTGATGTTGGAGCAGTTTATCCGTTTGAGTTCTACGGGAAGGCTTGTGATGGAGCGGAAGCCAGACTGGTAAGTCCCTTGATGGATCTGATTGGGTCACGTCTTGGGACAGAGGCGCAGTTTGAAGGGTTCAATTTTACGATGCCAGTGTCCAACATCAACATGGGGAATGCTGAAAGCTCATACAAACGGCTGAAGACGATGGTGGAAAAACTTGATAGTCAGCTTGCTTTGTCTCAGAAAATTGAGGCTGTAGATGTCAGGAAAGTCGCTCTCAAGGTCTTGACCACTCACTTTATACGTGATATAGCAGGGAACCTTCGAGCTTTCTCCACCCAGGCTTTCAGGTGCAAGACTTGCAACAAGCGTTACCGACGTATTCCTCTCCGCGGCAAGTGTCCAATCTGCGGCGGACAATTAACTCTGACTGTTTACCGGGGCGGTATCGAAAAATACCTGGAAGTCGCCCTGCAATTGATCGAAAAGTATGAGCTTCCGCATTATTATGCTCAGAGGATACTGCTGATAAGGGATGAGATTGGCGCCATGTTTGAGGGTAAGAAGCCGAGGCAGATCAGTCTGGCAGACTTTGCTTGAACAAGACTTTTCTATGCTGATGAACTACAGATTAACGGATTAGAATGGTCAAGGAGAATTGGCATCCGAACGCATACTTGTCCTTCATAAGAAACATTAGGCTCGGTCTGGGGGCTCGAACCCGAATTCTGGGTGTGCTGGAGAAACACTCTGTTGATGCCAAGTCTATTGCCAACGAGGCTGGGATGCACTATGGCGTCGTCGTGCACCATCTGAAGCTGCTTGAGGCTGAAAAGATCGTTGAACGGAAGGGCGGCAAGCCGTATATGTGGCTGGTCACAGGCGCGGGGCAGAAACGCCTTTTGGGCCTTTCTTGAAAGGACATTGGCAGGGTGAACGTTTGCATTTTGGGCATACGTTGGCATACTTGTCCAGCGTGGCCTTTTGAAGATCGACGTTGACAACATTCGCCAAGGAGGCTAACCATGCGATAACATCCGCAAATTCGCTTTCTATTTCCTTTTTGTCGCCTTTTTCTAAGGCTTCACCGAGTTCTCTTGTCTCGTCCACGAGCCAATCGTATGTTCCTTTGACACCTCGGTCGAAGTCTTTATGGAAGTACAATCGGCGCATCATGTCCTGAAACTCATTTATGTGCATGATTTCTCATCACTTCAAGAGGGTGAATTCTGGCTAGGGTTTCTGCTGCTTGCTCTTCCACTCTCTAAGTATTAAACCCGCTAAGCTTTCCTTGAGGCACGGTACAGACCTGCGGCTTTGCCCCCGCATGTTGGAACTGCTCTTCTTTGTCCTTCAGGTTATGGGAGAAATATTCGTAGCTGCATTTGTTGAGAGTATTATCTCTCGGTCATGAGCATTTATGGTTTCAGTTTCGAATTGATGTTCCTTCAGTTTCGCCAAAAGGTAATCTGTGCAGGTTAGGCGGTTTCTCTTCTTTCTTGCGTTGATGCCACGCCGAGCGCTTTCATCCTGTTGCGCCTCTATCGGATTTTCATGTATTTGTAGGCTTCTGTGGTGTTTTCGAAGCAGTATTGGACTTTTTGATAGTTTTTCCTGAACTCTGCGACGTCAGTGCCTACTTTGTCTACTGGTTTTTTGTCTATTATGACGTGTTTTACGAATTCTGCTATCTCAGCCATTTCTGGTTCCTTCATTCCCAGCCTTGTGACTTCTGAAACGCCCATTCTTATGCCGCCTGGATGCATGAAATGCCTTCCTTCTTTGATGTCCCATGGCAGCAGGTTTCTGTTTATGATTATGTTTGCTTTTTCAAGCGTCTCTTCGATCGTGCCCCCGTCTCCATGCCTTGTTATGTCTATCAAAATGACGTGGGACTGAGTGAATCCCTTGTGTTCTGCCAGGACGTTGAAGCCTCTTTCGTATAGAGCTTGAGCCAAGGCCTTAGCGTTCTTCACGATCTGAGCTGCGTATTCTTTTCCGAATTGAAGCATCTCTGCGCATGCGATCGTGAGACCCGCAACTGCGTGAAGGTGATGGTTGCTGACCATTCCAGGAAAAGTCGCTTTCTTTAGCCTTTCGGCATTTTTCTCCCAGGAAAGTATTCCGCCATGTTGGGGTCCGAAGAACGTTTTATGCGTGCTCAGGCTTACGACGTCGGCGCCTTCTCTGAGCGGATCTTGGAATTGTCCTCCTGCGATCAGTCCTGCTACGTGCGCTGCATCATACCCGACGGTTGCGTTCACCGAGTGGATAGTTTCAACAAGTTCCTTTACAGGGTGTGGAAATGGAAAAACGCTTGCGCCGAACATGATGAACGTCGGCGGCTTCCCCTTGGCGGCGAGTTCTTGAATCTTCCTTTTCGCCTTGTCGACATCGATGTTCAACTCTTTGTAGTCTAGTGGCAGATACTCCACGATCAGCCCCTTGACGGCTCCTGCTGTTCCTCCGAGCTCCTTCTTTCCAGAAGTGATGTGTCCGCCGCAGGGGATGGATAGGGCTAGCAAGGTGTCTCCTGGTTCTGTGAACGCTGTGTATACCGCCAAGTTTGCTACGACCCCTGATATTGGCCTGACGTCCACGAATTCGGCGTTGAAGAGCTGCTTCATCAGATCGATGCATTTGAACTCCACTTTGTCTATATAACGGCAACCGGCGTAGACACGTTCTCCAGGCCACCCCTCGGCATAGCGATTCCCAAAATCTGTGATGAGAGTCTCACGGACGGCTGGGCTTGGAACGTTTTCACTGGCTATTAGCGGGATACTCTCTTGGAACCATTTGTGATGCTGTTGCAGAAGGTCAAAAACATGGTCGTACTCTTCTCTGGGCGTAGCCATTATTGACACCTTTGGACGAACTATCGTTTGTTCAAAAATAAAAAGCCTTTTGAGACTACGTAACGTTAATAATGAAGAAAATGGTAGAAGTCAGTTGCTGAGCCCGAAGGGTTGACGATGAGCAAGAAGAAGAAGAAAAAAGATTCTTCGCCGATGCCGGCTGCGGGTGCTGGTCTGCTTAGATTCTTTGAAGAGGAGACTGAGGGGATCAAAATTAGGCCTGAGTTGCTTGTGGCATTTTCAGTGGCTCTAATAATTATCTGTATCTTGGCGCATGTATATTTCGGCTGATGTTCTATCGCCTTGTGGGTGCATGCAGAACTTCTATTCTTTGGACAGAATTGAGGTGCACGAATATTTCACTTCTATCTTCTCTGCTTGTGACTTGAGGTATAGGTTGGGCGATCGTGGCACGAAGGATGATTGCCTCTGCGTCTGAGAGCCATATTCCCGCTGGCTCACGGGTTACTGCCATGAGAGTTCCTTCAAAGCCATAGGCTGGATCCAGAATTACTCGTATCTGGTTTCCCATGTTCTTCTCCAGCATATGAAATATTGTTAGAGGGACATCTTGCTCTGGCATGGGGTTCGCAAAACCTTGATAGTCTAAGTTGAAGAATAGAACACTTGCTCCTCTTAAGTCGTTCGGCGGCGATGTTCCCGTAGATGCAACTGAATCATTCTTGTCAAGCTCAGTTTTCTAGCCGTGTGTACAAAGATGTGTGATCTGGTTCGCGGTGGATCATGCGGAGGATGGCATGTTCCTCTGTGCTGGACAGGTTTTCGCAACACTTTAATATCTTTGAGATCCCTTTTTAGAAAATTTGCTCAAGGGGATAGAAGTGGGTTCTTCCGATTCTCAGGATTCGTTGACTCAATCTATGGACGCGGCTGTGAAGCATTATGCATCATTGTTCAGGCTTCCGTCTTACAGGAGGGTTGTTCTGTATCTAGCTCTGATTTGTTTCGTGGTTGCTCTGGTCTCCGCTGATGCTGTGTTTGGTTCATATGATGGGTTGGCTTATGGGCTTCTGCTGGGCTTTTCTCTGTTCTTGATCACTTTCGTCACGGACTATGCTGTAAGCAGACTAGTTTTGAGGCGGGACCCAATCTATGATTTGAGACGGACCGGGACCCTTTCTTTTTTCTGCTGGGTCATATGGTTGTTCTTCATTTTCATAGGAACGATAGTTGAAATATCGTACGGTGTGGCATGGTGGGTCAGGCTTTGTCTTCTCGGGTTTTCTGCGGTGATGGTTTTCCGTCTAATAGTCTTTAACT
>Ga0315289_10003817_pt1 | contig 22674 bp, 23 predicted proteins | sample YL17G11_40_MG_FD_203452 | JGI IMG/M metagenome (GOLD analysis project Ga0315289, IMG submission 203452) | Sediment microbial communities from Yellowstone Lake, YNP, Wyoming, USA - YL17G11_40 | ecosystem: Environmental > Aquatic > Freshwater > Lake > Sediment | place: USA: Wyoming | collected... | reverse complement strand
CATGCACTGATTCAAAAGGCAGTTATACAGACTACTGTTCAACTGGGGAATGGCTTGTAGAGTACATATGCAGTTATAATAACGACTGTAGAGAAAGCAGAACTCAATGCAGTTGTAGTGATGGTGCATGTATTTCTCCAACAACTACAACTACTTCAAAAACCACTACAACTCTAGTTTCAAAATGTAAAGATTCTGATGGTGGTGGAAATAATTTCGTCAAAGGTACATGCACTGATTCTAGCGGTCAATATACAGATCATTGTTCAGTAGACTATCTTCATGAATATATTTGTGATTCAGTAAACAATCAGTGCAGAGAGTGGACGGCTTCTTGCTCTAATGGCTGTAGAGATGGTGCATGTATTTCTCCAACAACTACAACTACTTCAAAAACCACTACAACAACAATACCTAAATGTAAAGATTCTGATGGTGGAGATCCTTATAAAAAAGGTACATGCACTGATTCAAAAGGCAGTTATACAGACTACTGTTCAACTGGGGAATGGCTTGTAGAGTACATATGCAGTTATAATAACGACTGTAGAGAAAGCAGAACTCAATGCAGTTGTAGTGATGGTGCTTGTGTCAAACCAACACCACTAGGAGGCTCCTTATGTAGATCTGCTGGCGGAATATGTGCAAGTAGTTGCCCAAGCGGACTAAGCCTTGGCAAAATGGATTGTTATATAGTATGTTGCAAGTCGTAATAGAAAAATTTCATAAATCCGTCTAACTTATTTTGTATCTCAAGAAAGCCCCTATTCCGCCAAGTTCTTTGAACTGGGATCCTTCTTGTGTTTCCGTTGAAACAAACTCGACATTTGTTCCAAGAGCTTTTGCTTTTTCCACAATCACATCTATCAACTCTTTATCTTCATCTATTTTCATTTTTTTCCCACATTTCCTGCAAACCTGGCTCTCAGCAATTTTTTTTGACAAGTCTTTCTCGATTTCAAATCCGCATTCGCATCTCAACTTCGCATGAACCCAATCAAAACCTTCCGACAGCAGCAGCGTCTCAACCGCTCCTGCCTCCAGAGCTTTCACAGTCTCGTCAAATCCATAAATGACATTTCCTTCCGTGTTCAGCTTGGAGAAGAAACTCTCCATCAACTCCCTTTCCTTTACCACAGAAGCTTTTTCCAGCAAATCAGCTGACCTCTTCACCAGTTCTTCCAGCCCGTATTCACCAGTATAACCAGTGTCTTTGATTCCCAAAAGTTTTTTCTGGAGTTCATAGTGAATATACTCTCCCTTGGCAAAAGTTTCTTTTGTCGGTCCAGGGCCGCCTATGATTATTCCTTTCAAGTCTGGTTGATTCAATAAAACTTCAGTAATAGAATCAGCAACTTTAGTGAAAAACTCATTTAAAGCATCATCTCTGATTCTGTCATAACGTTTTTGACTCATCCCTCCTTTCACGGTCTTTGAAGGGACAGTAGAGTCCATGTGCTTGAGCTGCTGTATAGATTTTCCTTTCAATATCCCTATGTTTGCTTCCTTTGCATCAAGAACAATCAAACCATAGACCTCTTTTTCCCTCACCAACTCTTTCAATGGATCAAGGATAAAGGTCTGGTCACACCAGTAGATTTTCTGGTTCATCTTGAATGGCGGCTCGAAACTCCACAATCTTATGTCATCCTTTCCCTCGACAGGAGAGACATTCCCACAGAAAATAACCAATCCATTCGGCGGAGTTTGCTTGAACAGTTTCAATTGCTGGATTATTTTTTCCAGGGCAGTCAGCACATTCTTCCGGGTGTTCTTGCTCTTGATGTTCGAAGCAGTCCCCTTCTCCTGGAAGATTTGGTTAGATATATCCGAGATGCTGTAGCCTGCAGGAACATAAACAGAAACCAGTTCGGTGTGCCTACCTCGGATTGCTTCCAGTTCTTTTATCAGTTTTTTCAGTTTGTATGTTTGCTCTTCGTTAAATAGAAATCCCTCTAAATTAAAGACGGTTTTCTCCCTTAATTTGCTTTTCTGGATTCATCCAACTCATCTCAACAACAGTTATTGTTTTAGCCTTTATTTAAAGATTATGTTGTTCACTGATAGTTTACCTTGTGCACGGGTTCAAATCCCACCTCCCGCATGAAATTCTAAATCTAGAACTAAAACTTTATCTCTAATAAATCAAAAATTAATTAACGATGAAAATGAAAAATGTGTTTGAAACAAAGCACCTGACAAAAAATTTTGGCAACCTCAAAGCAGTAGACAATGTTTCTTTATCTGTGAAAGAAGGCGAGCTGTTCGGCTTGCTCGGTCCCAACGGTTCTGGAAAAACAACAATGGTGAAATTGCTTACAGGCCAGATAAAACCAACAAAAGGAACCGCTACAGTCCTGGGAGTGAATGTCTTAAAAAATCCTATAGGAGTCAGAGAGCTTGTCGGTGTGATGCCTGAGCAGGAAAATCCCCCAAGTTTTTTGACAGCCGAGGAATACCTTCATTTCGTGGCAAAGATAAGGAAGCTGGAAGATGTCGAAGAAAAATCTAACTATTGGTTCGAGCTTCTGGATTTCGAGGATCAAAAGGATGTGCTCTGCAAGGATCTTTCAAGAGGTACGAGGCAGAAGCTGATGTTTGCACAGACTTTCTTGCACGAACCTAAGCTTGTTTTTATCGACGAGCCCCTGATAAACCTCGATCCCATCATCCAAAGGAAAGTTAAAGACTATCTCATGGATTTTTCTAAAAATGGTGGCACGATATTTTTCTGCACCCATGTCCTTGAGATCGCCGAGGAAATATGCACGAGCATAGGAATAATCTACAGGGGCAGAATCATCTACGAAGGTACCATGAAAGACCTGAAAAAGAGAAGGCAGCATCTTGAAGATTTCTTCTTAAAGATGGTAAAAGAGGCTTGAGATGTTTGAAATTCTAAAAAGCATGATGAAAGAAGAATGGCGTTCGCATTCAACCATGTTCGGAAGCTTGATGTTCTTCTTGTTTCCGGTTGTAATTTCCATATTCGCGTTCATCGGCACTTTATTTCTCCCAGTTCTTGAAAACATGTTGGCAACCGATCAAATCGCAATATTGGTTCACTACCTGTTTGTCCTTTTCGGTTTGAGCGTTGGAGCTTTTGGGCTGTTTGGTCGGGAAGTCATGAACAGGAGGTTTGGCCAGGCAAGCATGATAGCCTATTCTTCCAGAACTCTACCCATATCCGAAAGAGAAATATTTCTGAATTTTTTCATAAAGGATGTGACATATTATTTCCTGCTTTGGATTCTCCCATTTGTGATAGGATTCGCCGCAGCATCGCCGTTCATCTCAATAAATTTAAGCTACTCTGGCATACTGCTGACAACTTTGACTCTTTCATTTCTTATTGGACTGTCAATTTCCTTTTTCTTTTCAACAATCTACGTTCACTCGTTCAAACTATTGGTCAGCATTTTGCTTTTAGCTGTCTTTTTAGAGATTTTAGCAAGCAACTTTTTTTATATCAACCTCTTGGAATCATTACCAACATTATCCTTCTTCTTCGTCCCTTCAATCAAAAAAATCATACTCTCTCTAAGTATCATATTGACATTATCTTCCTTCTCAATCATTTTCATGAAAGTGGATTACCCTGAAAAAAAGAGAAGATTCAAGAATTCACTTGGCACCCTGGCAAATAAACTAAGATTCAGCAAATATTCGTTTTTCATTGTAAAGGACTTTTTGGATTTAAAGAGGAGTGAAGGTGGTGTTGGAAAAATAATATTCTCATTCTTGTTTCCATTGGCAATTCTTTGGCTGCTGCTCTCTGTCTTTTTGAAAATCCTGCCTTTTTCTGATTTTACTGTGATATTTGCAGTATTTTTAGGTGTGATTTCATCTTCCATGTACAATTGGCTTACTGAATTCGATCTGTTCACTGCCTATTCTTTCCTTCCAGTAAAAGTCTCTACGGTGATAAAAAGCAAGCTCAGCAGCTACGTGCTGATAAATTCAATCTCGCTAATTATTTTAATTCTAGTGACTCTGACAGGAGGAAACTTTTACTATTTCCTGCCAGCTGTTTTGTCATTTTTAGCCGTCTCATCATATTCATTGGCTGTCACTGTCTATCTCACAGGACTTTATCCCAGCATACTCTTGTACAACGCAAAAATATTCCTTTTGTATTTTCTCCTGATGTCTCCGATACTACTTGCTTTGATATTCCTATCATTATTCAACCCGTTCTACCTTTTCGTCAGCCCACTACTGGCTTTTCCATCATTCTATTTGTTTAAAAAAAGTTTTACCAAATGGGACAGTTGGAACCAACCAAGTTTCTAATCCCATTACCTGATTTTCCTGTAAATCCTGTGCAAAAGCCTGAGGAAGTTTGCCAAGAATTTTTCCTTTCTTTCTATTCTTCTTGAGAGAATAGCCTCTTCAGAGACGAACATTTTTTTTAGATTTGACATCTCCACCTTTGGCGAGAAGAACACATACAAAGGTATGCCAAACAAAATCAAGGCCAATCCAACAACCTTGTCAAACATGGATGTGGCGTAAATCAGATACAAACATATGGCAATTCCAATCAAAGGAAGAACATTCTGCCCGTGCAGCTTCTTTACATTGTTTTTAGTGAGTACAATCAAAGCCATGCAAGTTAAAAGGAAGGAAAATGCCAGGTTGAAAACCGAGAAAGAAATTAGCCTAGAGATTCCAGAAAAAATTGCAAATATGAATGCAATAATCCCTTGGATTATCAATGACATGTGCGGAGTACCGTATTTAGAATGGATTTTTGAAAAAACCTTGGGGAATGAAATATTGAAGGTAATTTACAAAAGCTAAGGAAAAAACAGATAAAGCAAGAACTTCTGCGATCCACATACTCCAGCCAGTCAGGAAACCATAGAAATGATCGAACGCTTCTGAAACAAATGCAAACGGCCCGCCAACTTTTGGAACGTAATAGCTGCAGTAAGCGAAGACTAGAGCTATGACTGTTGCGAATAATCCTGCAATCAACCAAACGATTATTGAGAATGGCCCTATCAACCCGGCGGTTAATGTCGATGCAATGTAAATATCGGCCCCGACAATTGATCCGATTACTATGTTTGTCAAATCAAAAAGGCTCAATTCCCTTTTCAATCTCATTAATTAGAATTTAGTTTATTGAATTAATTATTTTATTTTGTGCATTGCAGTCAAATCTTTCTCGAAAATCTTCAATTCTTTTGGTATTTCTGCTGCAATCTCATCCTTCAACGACAACCCCTTCTTCTTCTTTTCATCCCAAATTTTTGAGTTGAATTCTGTCAATTTTGGAGTCAGCTTCGCCAGTTCAGTCTTCCATCTTGGCTCTGGAAACTGTTCTGAGTGAATGCTCTTCTTTCCATACATCTTTCTCCATATTTCATCTGATATGAACGGAGTGATTGGCGCAGCCAGCAAGAGAATTGTTTTTAGGCAGGTGTGAAGAGTGAACCATGCAGACTGCTGCTCTGATTTGGAAAACCCTTCGCCGTAAGCTCTAGCTTTCACCATTTCAAGATAGTGGGCTGCAAAAAGATTCCAAGTAAACTCCCTGATCTTGCTTGCAGGCACAAAAAAGTTGAAATTCTCATATCCTTTCAAACAATCTTTCACAAAACTGCTCAGTTCTCCAAGCATCCACTCGTCTGTTTTCGTCAGCTTCGCCTTCTTCGGCTCTGGGAACGATGAGATGAATCTTGAGATGTTCCAGAATTTCGTCAGAAATTTTGAAGCCCCTTGTATCCTTTGCTCTGAACATCTGAAATCATATCCCAAAGAAACTTCGGCAGCATTCCAAAACCTGAAATTGTCCGCTCCGTATTTTTCCAGCATAGGAATCGGATCGATTACATTTCCCTTGCTCTTGCTCATCCTCTCTCCCTTCTCGTCAACCCCATAGCCCATTATCCATGCGTGCTGCCAGGGATTTTTTCCTGTGAGCTGATAGCATCTTAAAATCGTGTAGTAAAGCCAGGTTCTTATTATGTCTTTCCCTTGGGGCCTGATGCTGGTTGGAAACATTTTCTTGAAAAAGTTATTGTCTGTCGTGTATTTTGAAATGAACAAAGCGGAAATGCTGGAATCAAACCACGTGTCGAATGTTCTGGTTTCACCGATGAATTCCTTTCCGTCACAAAAATAACATTTCTTGAACGGAGGCTTTTCCTTCCAAGGCTGGTAGTATTTTCCTGGTTCTGGCAAGTTTGGCTTACCGCATTTCTTGCAGTACCATATCGGCACGTCAGTCCCGTAAAACCTTCTCCTGGTTACTGGCCAGTCAATGGTAATAGAATCTATCCAGTTCATCAGCAGCTGCCTGTGTTCTTCAGGATGGAAAACCACTTTTTTAGCAATCTTTTTTATCTCAGGCAAAAACTCTATCTGCTTCAAATAAAACTCTTTCATGGAAATTATTTCGATTGGTGTTTTGCTTCTGTCGCAGATAGGAGTCCTGTGTTTTATCTGTTCTCTTTTTTCTATCAATCCCTTTTTATCCAGGTCTTCTGTGATGTTCTTCCTAGCTTCTTCTATTGATAATCCAGAATATTTGCCAGCATTTTTATTCATCCTTCCATTCTCATCAATCAGCATTATCTCTTTCAAGTTCAATTCTCTAAACAATCTCACATCTTCATAATCCCCGTAACTGCAAACCATGACAATGCCACTACCAAAATCAGGTTGAGCGGCAGGATGAGCAATTATCGGAACCATTCTATCACACAAAGGAACAATCGCCTGCATTCCTTTTAGTTCTGTGTACCTAGTATCATTTGGATTGAAGAGAATCGCTTGGCAAGAACCCAGGAATTCTGGCCTTGTTGTTGCTATGGTTATTATTCCATCAGTTCCTACAACCTTGAACTTTATGTAGTTCAGCCAGGTAGGCAATTCTTCGTAAATTATGTCAGCATCAGCTATCGTAGTCCCGCAGTCAATGCAGTAGTTGTTCGGCCTTGTGGCTTCGTATATCATTCCTTTATTCCAAAGCTCGATGAATGTCGCCTGGGTCAATGTCCTGTAATCTTTTCCATCAGTCCTGTAATGATTCTCGAAATCACCGCTCATCCCCATGGTCTTCATTATTTGGATCATCTCATCTTCCAAATCATCAAGGGCAGTGGCCGCCAGCTGTATAAATTTATCTCGAGGCGTCTCGTGCATTTTTATGTTGAACTTCTTCTCAGTGTACCTCTCAACTGGAACCCCGTTTCTGTCAATTCCTATAGGGAAATAAGTTTCGAATCCCTGCATTCTTGCCGTTCTTGCTATCATATCTATCTGCGAGTAGTGAGCTGCAGCTCCAATGTGCCATGGCCTACCGCTCGGATATGGTGGCGGAGTATCAATAGAAAAAATCTTTTTCTTCGATTTGACGTCAAACTTATGAATGTTTTCCTTTATCCATTTCTTGAACAGCTCTTTCTCCACAGCAATGTTCCATCTATTCTCCTTTATTTTCGGCTTAAACTGCATTACAAACACTTTTACTAGTTAAATCTAATTTTGGATTGAAAGCACTTAAAAATCTCTTTTCACTGTTCTAATGAAGCTCGTTAATGAATTCTTTCGATAACTTCTTCTACCAGAGATTTTTCTACTTCAACAGGTTTTCCAACTGTTGCAAAAAAATGTATGCTTGGAACTCCATAATCAAAAAGGTCCTCACATTGTTTAGCGCACCAATCTATTCCAACTTCTCTTACAGCTTTTTTATCATCTCCGCATTCTATTACCTTCTTCTTCAATTCATCTGGTATAGAGCACCCAAAAAGTGAAGGAAGGTTTTCGACATGTTTAGAAACATAAAGAGGTTTGATTCCAGGAACAATAGGAACTTCTATTCCTAACTCTTTAGCCCTTTCAACAAATTTTTTGTAAAAATAATTGTCAAAGAACATCTGAGTAACAAGATACTCTGCACCCGCTTCTACCTTGACCTTAGACCAGTACAACTCATCTTCTATAGCCTCATCAATAGATTTAAATTTATACCTAGATTCAGGATGTGCTTCTAAATAGCATGCCGCTCCGATGCAAAAATTCAGCGGATGACCTTTTTCAGCTCCAACATATTTACCATTCTTGATATCAACAATCTGTTCTATCAGCTGATTCGCGTGAGAATGCCCGCCAGGGGTAGGTTGAAAAGGAAGTCTTTTTCCTTGAGAACCTTTTGGGCCATCCCCCCTTAAAACCATAACATTTTCAATCTGCATATACCCAAGATCAACGAAATATTCTTCTGTATCATATCTTGTGAAACCTGTACAAATTACATGAGGGACTGGCTCTATTTTTTTAGCATATCTTTCCTTGATGCCGACTGCAACTCCAACCGTCCCAGGTTTTTTTCTCCTAGAGATAGGAAATTGATGATTGTTTTGTGTTACATAACTCACAATCTCTTCTGCATGATATGTTATATTAACATATTTTATTCCTGCTCTCACAAGCGGGTCAATAAATTTATACAAGTCTTCAATTCTCCCTCCAAGCACCGGTGGCTCAACTTCAATTGAAAACTGTTTACTATTACCGTTCTTTAATATGTCTACAACTTTCATCTGTATTTCCCTTTTATTTTTTGAATTTAGAATTTTTCACAACTTTTCCCTAACTCTTTTAACAGCCTCTATCATAATTTCTATTTTTTTATATGCCACATCACGATTCTTTGTTGTCCTGAATCCACAATCAGGCTTTATCCAAATTTTTTTCAGCATTTCATTTGTGGGTGCAAGAACTTCTAGTGCAGTGTTAATTCTATTGACGACAGTACCGACATTTTCTACAGCCACCCCTGGTCTAACATCAATCACACCAACTGCAACGTCTTTATATCTCGTTAAAGGATTTTTTCTCATCATTCTCAACAAATCAGATCTTTCCAATCCCAAATCAAGCTCACTGGACAGCTCTATGTCTATTTGGTTAACGGGTAGTTTGGACAAATTTGGATAGACTAAAGGAAACTCACCATAACACACATGAGTGATAGTATATGCCTGCAGACCATCTGTTACTCTTCCCAACCCTTCTCTAAACAAATCTTTCTCCCACGGCCTTTCTCCTATTGCCGGTTCATCCACTTGAATATATTTTGCACCAGCTCTTTCAAGATCTAAAGCTTCTTGCCTTATAACATCAGTCCATGCAAACACTAGCTTCTCTCTGTCTTTGTAATAGTCATCAAGATTCCAATTTGCAAGAGTAGTGGGTCCGGTCAGCATGCCTTTCACATGGTTTTTTGTTAAACTCTGAGCATATACAAATGGCTCTAACTGAATTGGGTTTTTTCTTTCAAGAGCTCTATCAACAATTCCTTTTCTCCAAAATCTGTTGTCATAAGATACTGTAAAATCGGCAATGGGAAGCCCTAGTGAACGGGCATAATCTGTTGCCATGTCTCCTCTGTAAAATTCACCATCAACCAAAACATCAATACCTCTAATTTCTTCCCACTCAATAAATTCTCTAGTTGCCCTTTTACTGTTATCATCTAAATATCCTCTAGCTTCTTTAGCATAGTCAGGTTTTGGAAAAGATCCGACCCCAGTTATAGGCAATAAAGGCAGTTTCATCTGTTCACTCTCCTTGTTATTTCAGCTATCAAAGATATTTTTTTTCTAGCATAGTCTCTTGGCAAATGTTGTAAAGTAGCATTAGATGACAAAAAGGATTTATCAAAACATACACATCCTTTCAATCCTCTTAATTTTTTTAGAACATCATCAGGATTTTCTAGTCCAATGTAACCACGATCTCCAGAATCGATTAAACCAAGGCATATTCCTTTATCGTGCGAAGTTTTTCTGAGTAAAACATCTACATCAGGATCCCACACAAAATCAATTCCTATGACATTCACAGGTAGCGACAACAACATTTCTAATCTATCAGCAGAATATTTTCCATAAAACGTACAGACTGCTGTGGGAATTTTTATACCATACAAAAGTGTTTCATACAACTCAGGAACAATATCTACGTCTTCATTCTGTCTACCAAAAGCGGTTATTGACGGTTCGTTGAACTGAACTAATGGAATGTCTCGCAATTGCAATAATTCTTCTCTAAGCAATCTTGCATAAGTGAGTGCCAACTCTTCTAAATTTTTATACTGGGATTTTTCAGTCAATCGAGAGTGCCTTGCTAATGTGTATGGGCCAGGAAATTCTACTTTTACTTTTGGGCAAAGTTCTCTTGCTGTCCAATACAAATCTCCAACAAAAGATTTTTTTCTGCTAACTTCATCATTTACTAAAGCTTCTCTGTAATGGGTGTTTGTATGAAATACTTTTTTTATTCCACCGAACTCAACACCATTCACATATTCCAAGGGCCAAGTAAGTTCGTCATGAACGTCTATCAACCCGCAGTTAGGTAAATCAATCCCAGAAGAAATCATTTCTTGGACAACTTCTCTCGTCAAACTTTTTCTTAGATTTTGTATTAATTCTTCACTGCTACTTCCTCTGTAAAATCTGTTTAATTCTTTCCTTAGTGCATCTCCACATTCCGAACCAACTCTGGGGTAAGGTCCAATGATTGTTGATTTCATAAGAATTGCCTACTCACTGTAGTATCAAATTGTTTTTAATTTATTTCCAAAACATATATTCTTGAAGTAACAATTGCTTTTTTTAAAAATTACATTTTGCTATTAACTATTAAGATAAGAATATAAAAGATAAAAACACAATTATTAATTGCCTTGCTTCAAAAAGCCTCTAAGGAATGATGAGATTTTTTCAAGTTATGAGATTAGAAGCACGGAGCAAGGCTATATTCCTTTTTCATAAAAATCGTTTCAAAACCTGAGATATTTTGTTCTATGTACTAAGGAACCAAAATCTTTATATACTGTCACTTTATAGTAGTGATAATATGCTAGGAAATAGAAAAGACCCAGAATTGATGTCACCTTCTCCAGAATTCATAAAAGTGGCTTACGACGAGAGAGGTCGTCCTATAGAAGTCACTCCAGTCAATGACATAGATTCGGTTCAAAAGAAAGAACAATCAACTCCTCAAGTAACTGTTCAGAAACCAGTGATTGTAAAATCTCCTGAGCAGGAAGCAATGGTAAGATGGATTGTCAACCTGAATGATAATTTAAAAATTTTGAGGGACGAGCTAAGACTTGTCGTAGTTTTCAATCAAAGAAAATTTAACGAGCTGCAGACAGTTTTTTCCAATCTTTTGGAAAAGGCCAGCCTCAAGCCATCAGCCGAGATAATAGAAAAGTTTGCTTTTATCAACAATGAGATAGGAAGTCTGAGAAACCAAAACAGGTTGATGCTAGAGAACTTCCAGTCTGTTCAAGTTGGGATTAAAGAGTTGGCAAAAAGAATAGAAACAAGGGTAATTTCTGAAAAAGCTCTTTTCGATCAACTGAACTCGATGGATTTGCGTTTTTCTAGTTTTGCAAAGGAAATTGCCAATACCAAATTTCACGAGATTGAAACTAGTGGAGTCTTAAAAACTCTTCTCGAAGAAATAAAAACTTCCAAGTTGGCAGACTTCGAGACAAACAAGAGACTGGGTGATATTGAATGCCAGATAAACAAATCAATAGAGGAGATTTCTTCAACTAACAGATACGTTGATAGTATCGCTTCTCACTTTAATCAGAAAATGAGCGAACTTTCAGTTTTCAAGAACGAAATGAATGAAAAAATAGGCATTATTTCGTTGAACCAGGAAAAATCTTTTTCAAAAATCAATGAGATTGAACAAAAATTGAACGAGATTCCCAGAATGGACGAAGACATCAATTCATTAAAAATGCAAACTATCAATTCAATTTGTCAACTGTCTGAAGATCAGAAGAAAATGAAAACAGATTTGCTGATTGCCCAAGACCACATCACAAGTTTGACGAATGAAGGACTTGTTAAAATACAGAAAATGTTGACAAGGAAAAAGAAAAAATCAATAAAGCCGCAAAGAGCAAAAGTGGTTAGATTTTTGAAGAAAAATTTTAAGATAAAGCCGTTCAGCAAAGTTTTAGTTATAGCAGACAAGAGAAATTCTGTTTTTGGAAAGACCTTCTACGAGGCAACAAGGAAAATAAGCAAGAAATCGGTTTTTGTGACTGTAGAAAACAGAACAAAGAAATCATCTCTGGAAAAACCAGTTGTGGAAGCAATTAAAAAGTCAACCTTTGTTTTCATTGCCGGCAATCATTCCATAAAAAAGATGAAAGAAATATCCAAAAACTTGTACAATGCCAAAATAATGCAAATAAATAGAAGTTTGAAGTATTCTGTTCTTTGAACAATTCATTTATGGTGATTTACTATGGAGATGACAAGAAGAAATTTTATAAGAGTTGCAGCTGGTTCTGCTGTTGTTATAGCAGGCTCTCTTTTGGGTTATCATACAATTAGTTCTCAAAATAATTTTGAAATGAGGGTTCCAGAAGAAAAAATGTATGTCATACAAGTTCATGATGTTTCAGTCCCATTCTTCAAAAAAGGATATTTGCATAGAACTGTGGATGCTATTGAGAAAGCTGATGTTGAAAAAGTAGAATATTATATAATTCCTTCACACCAAGAAGATCCTTATATAATGCAACATAATCCAAACTTTTCTGATTTTGTTAAAGAAAGGTTACTTTCACAAAAGATTGGTCAGCATGGATTGACTCACTGGCCAGAATATAGCGAATATGGATCACTTGATTATCAACAGGTTTCTGAAAGAAATAAAAAAGGTATTGAAATAATGCAAAAGGAATTAGGTATTAGGCCTGACAGGTTCATATTCCCATTTTACAGTTATAACGATGAATCTGAGCGTGCTGCAATAGACTTGTTCAGTTATTTGTCTCATGACAATAGAGTGTTACATTTAGATAGGGGAGTTTTGAAAGTAATTGATGCAAGATACCTCAACCCTACGTGGGAACCAAGATCAAGCACAGATAAAATTATAAGATCATTGGATAAAGAGATGCAAAATGAAAATACTTTGATGCTTGGTGTTCATGTTCAAGATTCGAGATTTGACCAATTTGAAAACATACTTTCTAGGGCTATCAAACTGATTGAAGAAAATGGATATAAACCAATAACATCTGATGAATTATTTTTTTGATTTTAAACAAATTTTGCAATTCCTGGCTTCAAATCTTTCTCAGTATCAATCACAACAATCTGCTTGTTCAGCGGCAGTGAAACATTAAAGATTGGTACAGTATCGACCCATGCCTGTTTTGTTCCTCTGTGCGAATGTCCATGAATAACTAAAGACGGCTTCCTCTGAACAAAAACATTCTCATACATCTGGCTTCCCTGGGAAGTGTAGAATCTTGGATTTTCTCCTTCCAAGGTCTTGAAAGTAGGGGCATAGTGCATCAAGACAATCGTCAACGGCAGGTCAAGCACCATCCTTTGCAAGTGACTGTCAACGAAGCTGACTCTCTGCTGATAGATTTTTTCTATGTTTGGCACGTTTGCCTTCTGCCATGGTGTGGGCGTGTCCAAACTTCCAGTTGTTCCAACAATCCCAACAGCCTGTTCCCCAACAGTCAATATGATGCTCTGATCATCCAAAAACTTTATGTCAGGATACCTTTTCCTTATCTCTTCCCTGATCTCTTGGAACTCGTTGTTTCCAAAACAGGAAAAAATAGGACAATTGACTTTACCGAATAAGGTGTTGTATATCTTATCATATTCTTTCAAGTCCCCCCGGTTTACCATGTCCCCTACCATCAAGAAGAGATCGGGCTTGACTTTCAGCCCATCTACTGCCCTGACAAATCCCTCGAAATATTGAGGAGAGTGAGCATCTCCAGTTGCAGCTATTATCATCCAATCAACCTGAACAAGTAATATATCGTTTTTAATTGAAATATTATTAAACTACTATCGTTTAGTGATAAAGATTTAAAGTTTTCTATTTAATAGGTAAATATGAAAAAATTGATTTTGCCTTTAGCGATAGTTCTATTTTTCATTATCTTTTCATCTATTGCATTGGCTCAGTACTGCCAGACTATTGTGAATGTGGGAGCTTCACCTAATTCAATCAATGCAGGTAACTCGATCACAATCAGCGGCAATGTCTATTCTTCAGGGAGTTGCAACCCAGATCCGCCCGTCCAGATTTATCTTGATGACGGATACATAGGAACAGTTAACACAGATTATCAGGGTTATTACACTTTTACTTATGCCACATCCAACTCAATATCAACCGGTTCTCATGTCGTAAAAGCAGTTTCAAAAGTTAACTGCTGTGCACAAGGATACAACACAGCTGTCTTTACTGTGAATGCCAAATGCAATGCCCAATATCTTGACGAGTGGCAGTGCTCAAACAGCTGGAGGCAGAGGAAATACCAGGAATCAGATTGTACTTATGTCTGGCAAAATTATGAATACTGCAACAACGGATGCTCAGGCGGAAGCTGCATAACTCAATCATGCACACCTCAATATCTCAGCAATTACCAGTGCTCAGGTAATTGGAAGCAGCAGCAATACATGAGCGACGAGTGCACTGTATCATGGACAAATGTGGAATACTGCAACTATGGATGCTCTGGCGGAATGTGCCAGCCTTCATGCAATTCTCGGTCATGCGGATACTATCATGATTGTGATTATTACAATGGATGCGACTATTATCATGGATGCGATCAATACCATGATTGCGGACATTACCAATCAGAATGCTCAGTTTCAGCATCTGTAACCACTCCAAGCGACAGCTACGTGGATCATGTGGTTTCAACAATTGTCACTTTTACCAACAACGGTGATTCTGGTGGGTACGTCAGTTTCAATGTTTTCATGTGCAACAATTACGACGATTGCCAGTCAATGATTTGCGAAGATAATTACTACAGAGTCTACAGCAATGATGGAAGGGTTTATGTGGATGGCCGCGAGAGCCGTTCGATAACTTGCACATTAACTCCGACACAATCGTGCAACCACAGGATCAAGGTCGAGTATTACGGCTGTACCAGCAATTACGATCCAACAATCTATTCCGGATATTTCAAGGTTTCAAACAGGCACCCTTGCACAGCTCAATACCTTGGCAATTACGAGTGCCTTGGAAATTCTAGAAGGCAGCAATACCAGGATTCATACTGCTCAACTACATGGAAAACCATAGAAGTTTGTGAAAACGGATGTTCAAATGGCGAGTGTGTTTCAGGTTCAACAACTACAACCATACCAGCAGGCGAGGGAAGTCCTTTGGTTTCAGTCAGGCAAGATTATTCTGTCAACAAATGCGAGATAAACAGTTTCAGTTTTGATGTGATGAATGTCGGGCCAAGCTCAGCTACTTTTAGCATCAGCGCCAGCGGCTCAGCTGCTGATTGGATAAGATTAGAATCTCCAATAACTCTGGAGAAAAACGAGAAGAGGTCTGTGACAGCTTATGCTTCCGTCCCGTGCGGTGCAAAGGGAGAGTATGATTTTACAGTTACAGCTTCAGGCAAGACAAGCAGTTCAGCTACATCTTATCTGAAGATTAACGAGCCAGCGAGTACGTTTGTATTTCCTGCCCTAAGATTATCACCTGAATGGTTAATTGTTCTGCTTATAGTAATTCTTTTGATTGTTTTACTTCTGATTCTTTTCTTGGTGCTGAATAGGAGAAGAGGCTGCAAGAGGGGAATTTTTTACAGAAGGTGCGGTGCAGAGAGCTTTTAAGTAAATCTTGAGGTGTTACTACCATAAAGTATTTAAATTTAACAATTAATACAAAAGTAGTGAAAAAATGATTTTCGACAACGAAACGGATTGGAAAGAATTATTGAGAGAAGAAGATCAGCAAGTTCTAGCCGAATTGTTCGACAAGGCAAAAGACAAGAAATGCGCTTATTGCCAAGCAGACGACGTGAAAGTCGCTCAGCTTTGGTCAGCAATGATCGAGTTAAAGAAAGAGTTGAACGAACAAAAAGAAATGATAAGCAGAGTCGAGCAACCATTTAGAGCAATCGTAGAGATGGGCGAGATAGAGAAGAGAAAGACAGTCGAGCGCTTGGTCAGAGAATTGCTAAAGCCAGAACCAGACCATGAAGAAGCTACCAAAAAGCTAGTAGACAGCTTGATGAAATTTTAAATTTCACTTCAAAAAATCTCTCAATGGGAATAGTAGGTAGTAGGAATGAGTGAAACAACAATTGGAACATCTTTCAAGCTCAAGAGAGAACTGATTAAAAAGAAAAGGAGCAAGAGAGAGACCTACGAGGATGTCATCTGGAGACTTTTGAAATAGTTAGACTACTTCAACTTCTACTTTTTTTATTCCCTTGACCGATTTTGCAACTTGCTCCATCTGTTCTGACAAGTAACCGATCATCGGGCAGAAAGGGGTGGTTGGCTTGAATTTTATTTTCAGGTTGCCTTTAGCACCTGTCTTCGCAGACTTGATCATCTTCATCGTCACCACATCAATCCCAGTCTCAGGATCGATCACTTTTTTCAGTGCTTTCATTATTTCTTTTTCAGAAGTCATAGTTATCATTTATGCGAATGGCACTTTAAATTTATTACTAATTTCTAATTTCTATCTCGCCTATGTACTGTTTATATCTCCAATCCCTTGGCTGATTTTCAAAAGGAAGTCTGCCTTTTGTTTCTGGATTATTTCTGGGAGTTACATTGATTATACCGCCAATATATCTTAGAGTGCTTGGATGCATCTCTGATATTTTCAAGCCAATTTTCTCCCTATCGAAAAAATTACACAATACCAATACGTAGTGGTGATATCTTCTTCTTTGAACATATTCCTTTAATGCCCTTGCCATTGCCCCTTGCACGTATTCGTTGGATGGGTTTTTCTTTTCTATATGTCTAAACTCTATTGTCTTTTCGAATTGGCCGTTTGGCTCTTTATAATTTGAAAAATCTTCGACAGATATCTCGCCCAATCCAACGTACCATCTTTTATTGCTCGATTTTCTCTCGTCTCCAAAAAGAAGAACATCCTCTTGAAAAGCGCGTGGATTATTGCCGATGAAATATTGCAAATCTGCAGAAATGTCGCTTGGCCAAATGTCAACAAAAGGTGGCTCTGTCGATCCTGACATTTATTTAGAATTTGAAACGAGTTAATAAATATTATTCTGAGTTTGGAAAAAATATTTTGCAGGAGATAAAACTACAAATACCTTTGTTTACTAATTTTAGGTATATGTTTTTTTTGAGTTCTAACTAATTGATTGTGGACCAGCAGGGATTCGAACCCTGAACCTCCTCGTTGCGAACGAGACGATCTACCGTTGATCTACTGGCCCAATCAATACAAATGCTATTTATTTAATAATAAAGTATAAAGTGTTTAATTAAATGTCAAGGGCCCGTAGCTTAGCCTGGTGGAGCATCCGACTGATAATCGGGAGGTCGAGAGTTCAAATCTCTCCGGGCCCACCTGTTTTTTTGCCTATTTCTTTAAATAACTAATTTTATATTATGAGAGGTTTGTTCATAGTCTTCGAGGGAATCACCGGATCCGGCAAGAAAACTCACATAAAGCTGCTCACAGAAAAATTGCAAAATTTAGGAAGAGATGTCACTGTGATTAGTTTTCCTGATTTCGAGAGTGAGATTGCAAGACTGACAAAAAGAGCTGACCTGGATAATTTTACTGTTTCTCTGCTGTATGTTGCTGACAGGTCCAGGCATCAGGAAAGAATAAAGTCAATTTTGGAAAAGGGTGGGGTAGTGATAACCGATCGTTATTGTTACAGTAATTTTGCTTTCCAGTCAGCTAAAGGCGTTCCATTAGACTGGTTGATGCAGATAGAAAAAAATATCATCAAGCCAGACTTGGTTTTTCTGATTGATGCGCCGATCGAGGTCAGCATGAAAAGAGTTCAGCAGGCAAACATAGAAGACTTCACGAAAAGAGATATTCTGGACAGGATACAGAAGGAGAGGAAAAACTTGGAAAAGACAAGAGAGAACTTCCTCCTTCTTTCGAGAAGGGATTTAGAGTCAAAATGGTTTGTTATCGACGGTTCATTGAACATTGAAAAGATACATCAACAAGTTTGGGAAGTTGTTTCGAAAGAGATGGGCAAATAGTTCTAAACGTTTAAAAACATTAAACAATATAAAATTCTAAATATTATCATATGCTCCCTTCGTCTAGTCCGGCCAAGGATAAGGGACTTTCGATCCTTTGACACGGGTTCAAATCCCGTAGGGAGCACTATCTTTTAGTCAAAATATTAGAGATTTAAGTATAACAAAACCAAAAATGGAAGTGATATATAAATGAATACTGGAAAAAGAACTTGGTGTGACAGGCATAACACATTCCATAGATGTAATTTTGATAAGAAAAAGAAGGTAGGGGGTTCAAATGTCAAAACAAAAATTTGAATTTAGAGACCACGTAATGTGGAGAGGAATTATACCCACAAAAGTTTCAGGCATACTGCAAAGAGCATAAACATCATAAAAGTGGGGGTAAATGAGTCCACTGAACCCGGGCAACATGAGATGATATTATTCGGAGAAGCTAATTCTGTTAAAGTTGAGGATATCTGTTAATTTTAAATTCTCCTAAAAATTGAACCCTAAAAATTATTCTCGTAGGGAGCACTAATAAAAACTGTAGTGCACGTAATTCAAGCAAAACTCTCTATATCTTCTACAGCTTCTCTCAACCCATCAAATCTTTCAGCACATTCTCTAAACTCTCTCAGTGTTGAAGAGTATTTTGCCTTTCTTTGGTTCAATGCTTCCATGGCGTTTGGTAATTCTTGTTCCAATCTTTTCTCTTCTAGGCAAACACCAAGCCCCAACTCTTGCATTCTTCTAGCATTAGCTTCTTGTTCTACCTGATGTTTTGTGGGAACTATCAGACTTCTTTTCTCTTTGCTTATTGCTCTGAAGCATATCGAATGGCTGCCGTTATGGAACACAAGTCCACATTCTTTTTGGAACCTTTCATGTGTTTCAGAATCCACATATCCATAGATTTCATGCAAATCAGTCTTTTCCATTAAACCGCCACTTAAACCAAGCGTCATTTTCCAAGTATAACCATGCTGGTTGCAATGTCGATCTAGTATGGGGGTAATCCTTCTAGAAAATCTTTTTCTATTTTCACTTGTTCCACTAGACATAACATATATGAATCCACCATCTCTGATTCCTGAGGGAAGTCGCATGTCAGTAAAAGGACCAACAAACTTAAGATTATCAAACTTGCTTGAATCACCTAAATTATAAAGTGAAATTGTTTTGTTTGGGGGAAGATCTGCAAATATTATTTCTCTTGCAGCTTGCATGTATCGTTCAGCCATTTCCTGAGGTACTTTTGTAGCAACCTGAGCATACCACGGATAACTCGGTCTTATGGTGTTAGTGATAAAAATGCAGTCTTTGTTCCATCTCTTGCTAACTCTTAATGCGGGTATAGAACCATCTGAAATCAAAAGTTTTGGATTTATGCGGTGCACGTATTCCCTAATCGCCCTGTACTGTGAAACGAATTTTTGGATTATACTGTTTCTTCCATTAGTCGGCAATAAAACATTGTAAAGAGATTTCACTACATCCACACCATACTCATTCTCAATCCAAGATGTTTCCTCAGTTGGATAGATATTGCGAAAACCATTTTGTCTTGCTATAACACAGTTTTTTCTACTTAGACAAAAGTGTAACTCATAACCATCTAAATCCAGTTCTTTAGCTACAGCTATAACTCTATTTATATGTGCCCACCCTATGTCTGCGGTAGTAATCATTATCCTGTCGTTCATAGTATGAGAATAGAAACTAACTTTTATCTACTTTATGTAATTGTGGAGAACGCAACCCACATCCCGCATGAAATTGCGCACCAGTTTAATTAATATTTCGTGATATTTGCTATATTGAATAAGTGAATAATTACCTTGTAAAAGACACTATGATTTCTTCAACTTCCTCATCCTTTCTTGCTATTGGAATCCTTACCAAACCTTTCTTAGATTCAGGTCTTTTCAAGTATTCTCTATATCTTTTTCCTATGACTGAAGTACCATCTTTAATTAAACTATCAAAAATTAAATAAAACTCTTTTCTATCTTCAATAAAGAATGTGAGAGATTTTCGTGCTTCTTCAAAAACAGTAACAAAAGCCTTAGAAAGAAATGAAGGAAGTTCTCTTTAAAAATCTCGTTGTAGATTGAGTCTAGAGAAGAATACAGATACTCTTCATCAGGTAGTCCTGGCACTATGAATGATATCATAGATTATTCATTCAAATTAAAAATATAAAAATATCAATAGTTTCTAAAGGATTAAATGTTTATTAACCATCTCTTTGTTATATGACAACCCTAACAACTGTGGAAAAATTAAGAGAATATGTAAGTCCAATAACAAATGTTTTAAGACATGGTCCTAGACACCCGCTTGATGATTACAGTGACTTCCGCGATCTAGAATTGTATAGTAAAGATGAGCAATTTAGAGAACAAATATGATGGACTTTAATTAAATTGGAATCCCGAAAGCTTCAGAAACCTTCTCCACTTTCCTGAATTCCGAAAGGAACTCTAAACCCCTTTCTGTCATTCTGTAATATGTGTGGCCGCCTTCACTTGTCTGTTCTATGAATCCATTCACCAAGAGAATCTCCAGATATTTTTTCAATCTTATGTGAGAAAGGTTTGCTCCATACAGAATGTGAGTGGGTTTGGCCTTTCCTTTCCTGTTGATAAGCCTCAGTATGTCCATGAAAATATGAATTTTAGATCTTCTAACGTTCACTGCGGTTCACCCGAACTAACATCGCCAGCAGAGAAAGAAAGCCGGTCATCAGCGAGAGGTGGGCCAGGATGTACAGGAACTTTCCAAGTATGAAGGAGAAGTTTGAAGTCAAATAAACTATGGTGCTAATGGAAGTAAAGAGAAGGAAGAAATGGTAAAGTATTATTCCGGTAAATGCTAGCGCAACTAAGAGCGAATTGAGAGTCCTTTTTGTCACATAATTTATCAGGCAGCGGAAAGTAATGTAGGAGAGAAGGAAGAGTGAAAGGACGTTGAAATAGGGGAATGCAGAATACCAGAAAGGAATCAAAATAGGAAACTTTACCCTTTCAGGCAGATATGTGTAAGCAAGCAGGCAGTAAGCGGCAAAAGAAGCAATGTAATATATCCAGTAGCCGAAATCATCCACATATGCTAAAGCATCCAGCAATGGAGGAGTGCTGTGATAAATAAAGTAATTTAGATATGCCAAACCGCTTGTTATTCCAATTACCATCAAGGCCATGCTGAGTATCGTGAAGCTCACGAAGAAGTAGAAGTGGGATTTTTTTGATGAGATGTCGAACAGCCTGTACGCATAGTAGCTGACAAAAAAGCCGATTATCGCCGACGCTATGTACATTATGGAATCAAATCCATAGAACCTGACTGGTATAAGCACCTGCATGTTTTCACTATATAATATAATTGCTTATAAAAAATAAGTCTTTAAGTATTGACCATTCGTCCAGATTCGCAATTCACAAACAGGGTCAATATTAAAACAGAACGAATAGATAGAGCTAATGCAGCCAAAAACTATCCTCTTTTTTTTCTTTTTTCTTTCAATCAATTTCTTTATTAGCTTGGTTTGATTAAAAAGATAATATGAATAAATTTTTTGCCACAGAGTTTGCAGAGGAAGATGCAGACGTAGTTAGCTTCGGAGTCCCGATGGGCAAACACGCCAAACCTTTTCTCGAGTCTTTCAGGGAAGAGAGCCAGTTTGCCGAACCTTTCTACCTGCCAAGAAGAATAAACTGGACGAAAAAAATTAAAGTTGCTGACTCAGGGGATTTGGAATTAAAAAGTCTGGAAGAAATAACAGAAAGAGTTAAAGATATTTTAAAATCGAAAAAAATTCCTTTTATGATATGCGGCGGCCATCTCGGAACATATTTTTCTGTAAAAGCTTTTGACGAAGATGTGAAAGTTATTGTTTTTGATGCTCATTCAGATGCAAGAGACGACTATACGGATGAATACATGGTTGAGATGGCTTATGTTGATGGACTGGCATACGATCCCAAGCTAAACCCAGTTACATGGATGAGAAGATCGAGTGAAGAAAGGAATCCTGAAAATTATTTTTTAATTGGAATACGGTCTGGAGATGAATCTGAATTAAATTACATTGAAAAAAATAATGTTCATTTTTTCGATGCGACTCAGGTAAAGAAAAACTTTGACAAGCTCAAGCAAGAGTTAAAAAAATTTGTTGGCAACTCTAAAGTTTACATAAGCGTGGATATGGATTGTTTTGACCCATCAGTCGCTCCTGCAGTCTATCACCCTGAACCAAATGGCTTGACATTCCAGGAATTTTTGGATCTGATGGAAATTATTGGAAATGGGAAAATTGCTGGTTTTGACATTGTTGAGGTAAAACCTATAGAAGGAAACAAGGTGACTGAGTTTTTGGCTGTGCAAGTGGCTTTTGAAATATTGTCAAGAATCAAATGAATTGGTCGATTAAATTTATTGCTGTTCTTGCATCTTCATCGGTAATGTTTTGAACGCAGGATTCAGTCGGATACATCACACTTCTATATTCTGTTGAGTGATTGAGCCCGATTATATGGCCGATCTCATGCATGACTCTTCCTTGATTCCTGCAAGACAGACTAGAAGGCAGGATATAAATTGTCCCTCTTAATTGGCCTTGGTAGAT